>Ga0315907_10000951_pt1 | contig 39684 bp, 58 predicted proteins | sample LakEriMetagenome_3_FD_203525 | JGI IMG/M metagenome (GOLD analysis project Ga0315907, IMG submission 203525) | Freshwater fungal communities from buoy surface, Lake Erie, Ohio, United States - Buoy 12 MA123 | ecosystem: Environmental > Aquatic > Freshwater > Lake > Lake biofilm | place: USA...
TGTTTTCTACAGGCTCGATTGCTGCCGTGGCTTCGAGTTCTGGCGCGGAGGCATCCGCTTCAATAGGAACATTATCGTCCATGTTTAACCCTTAAAGAGTTCCTGATGAGCCGCATCAGTACGGTTGGTGGCTAGACTACATCATTTGATGCAGCATAGCAATCATGTTAGTTAAGCCCACACGCGGTAAGGCACTGTAGGTTCAACGCTCAAGGGTGTTAGCAATGCCAACTGTTCCTCATTAAAGCTGCCGCGAAGGTTGGTGTGCCAATCGGGATAATTTTCCAAAATGGGTTCGCCTGCTTCGTCGTAACCGATGACCTTCGAGAACGGGCCAATCTGATCGACGTAGAAGCCTTCTGTTGGAACAAGAGCCATCACATCTTGCAGGATTGCGTCGCCGTCCTCAGTCGCACCGACTTCGGTAGCAATGGTCTGCTCAGTGACAATGCCAGCCGCAATCAACGCAGCTTTCATGTCAGCTTCAGCAGGGGTTTTTAGGTATAAATCTTTCATACTATCAAAGCCTGTAGTTTGGTGCTGTTTTTAACATGGTCTTTGTCCTTTACTCTTTGCGCGCGCGGTCAAATATTTAACGCGCCGAGCAAAGGTTTTTTGTCGTACCCATCAAACTCGTAAGCAGCTAAAAGGGTGGATATATGCGCCTGATTGCGCTTAACAATCCGCTGCCAATCGGCTTCAGACATGGTTTGGGGTTTTTCTTTTTTTATCCACGATACAACCATCAAGGCTTCGTCGTACAGTTCTTCTGAGATGTTCATATACAATCCTTTAGATCGGCCACCATTTGTCAGTCGATTCTTCATATACAAATCGAATAATTTGACCCGCTGTCATTGACGCAGGGAACAATGATACGTCTGACGCCGCAGACCATGTTATTGATGTGATAGCCTCTTTGGTGTAAATCGACAGTGTCTGGCCTTGGCGGTATACATTTCCTACATACCCAAGCGTGACGTTGATGAGCGTCATTGTTCCCGTAGGCGCAAAGATCATCGCATCCGTGGAATTTAAAACACGATAGTTTATGCTTGTTCCGCCGGTAGGCGCTAAATATTGAACCGCTTTTCCGCCATATGTGCCAGAAGAAGCAGTCATAAAGCTGCTTACGTTGCCTATGACATCAACGCGCCGTAAATCTTTATCGGCGTCGGTTCCGGTATAGATCGCTTCCATTTTATTGACGCAACCATTTTGCCCTGGCCCTTGTAGCGACCAATTATTATTGGCGGCTGCAAACGGGTGCAGCGTGCCGGTCACAAGAAAACGGGGGTTAATAATCAAACTGTTTTCAAATGGCTGGAGGCAATATGTAATTTTGGTTGAGTTTGTGGGGTTCAAAATTACCGTCGGGGTAATAAGAACTTGGTTAAACCCTTGAAGCACAATCCCGTAAGGCGTCGGAGGCGTGACTGGTAATTCTTCAAGTGACAGGTTTAAGTAGGTGATATTCTGCCCAGTGCAGACAATTTGCCCGTCTGTAATCAACCTTGTAAATGTGTTGTTAAACCCGCCATGTTCTATGACGCGCCCAGTGGCCGACGTAACAATAAAGAAGTCGTATATATTGTAGACGCCACCATTCAATACGACAGAGGTGGTCTGCGTTCCCACGATGTCCATGCGGAAAGTGCAATAAAACACGTTGCTTGCAGTATAGGCCTGCATATTCAACGCTTGGTATGATTGCGAAATAATCATGTCGAAATGCGAACGGTAAATTGCAAAGATGCCAAGGGCTTCAATCTTGACAGCCGCAACAGTTGCAGACGCATGGCCTACGACACCGAAATTCTCTAGACGCAACGACAACAGTTGTCCGACAGTTGCGTCCGACAAGCAGTTAATTGCAGGCTGGTTTGGATCGCGCTGCAAAAACCGTGTGTTTTCGTAGCCGCCGCCGAACAGATTGACCTGATCGTATATGCGAAGGCCAGCAATAGAGTAGTCACCGGGAGGGCAATACACATATTTTGACGCCTGCTGCGCCGCTTGAATAGCTGCCGTACTGTCAGCAACACCTGTCGGGTCTGCGCCGAAGTCCAAAATGTTGGCGGCAGCGCCTTCGATCATTGAGTATGTTGCTTTAGTAAGGCTCATGTCGCGATCCTATTTTGAAAATGCTTGCACTTCGGCATTTGTTAGCCGCTGCGGATAGAAAGACAATTTTGATATATGCTTATTTAAGAAAAACGTACCGTTCAAACTACCAAGTATAAGGCTTGTTGGCGTAGTGGGGACGGCAGAAGTCGCGGATACTGCGCTGGCGCTTACTGCAAAGGCGCAGTTATTAAGTTTGTAAGCTATTGCGCTTGTGTAGGCTGCCCCAGACGATATGGTAACGGACGATGAGCCTGTTCCATTTATGACTGATGACACGGCTGTGGCCGATGTTTGCCGCACATAAAGTTCATTCCCGGGGCCTACTGCGTCAAATGGAACGGCCCATTGACCTGTGCTTGGGTTACCGCCGGTTGTAGCGCACACAAACGTCCCTTCACTGGCATTAAACCAACTGCTGAAGTTCGTCCCAGTCATACTCACAGCGTCAGGATTGCGTGTTATAGATGTGCCAGTGTTAGGTATAACGGAAGTAGGAAAAGCGCCTTGCTCCGCCTGCATCAATATAAAATACACAACGCTGCCGCCAGTTACGCTGACGCGGTATTGGTTCGACGAGACGCTTGACGCGCCGATAGAGACAAGACGTTGATATACCGACGTTACCGCAGGTGAAGTTCCGCCCGGTGTCCAAGTTCCTGCGTTTACGTCAAAAGAAAACGATCCTGATCCGCGTGCGTATGTGGAGAAAGCCCATGTGTTTGCGCCTAAAGTGATTGAGTTATTTACTCGCGCATAGAAAGGAGTTGTTCCGGCGCTGTTGTCGAGCTTGAACACTTTACCCGTGCTGCAAAGGCCGCTCAATCCGGCTGCTGCGAGAGCGGCGTCATCCGAAACAACGCTGAGAGAACCAGCCGCGTCTCCGAAAGTTGTCCACCCAGTTATGCCGGTTGGGTTTACGGAGTCTACGCCGCTTAGTGCGTTAGTCCGTTGCTCCTCAATCAGTAAGCCTTTAGGCGCAAGCGTGGTAGGATTGTAGTCAAAACGTGGGCCGTTAATCGCAGCCGTCTGAATAGAGCCGTTGCTACCAACAAATGTCCCTGTCGATGCGCGTGTAAATGTAACACGGGGGTCAAGAACACCAGTTGTAAAATCCAACGCCATGCGCGGGAGGACACGCTCAGTAGCAGTAGGGCTATAGGCAGGAGTAATCATTTATACCCCCGTCACACGGAACCAAGCCGCCCATGTGGTAGCGTCAATGGCTTTACGGAAATAAATGTCATCTAGATCAGTTGCGCTATAGTCAGGATAAAAGAACTGGATTGTAGCTGTTTCGGTATTGCTAGATGGTCGGCGCGTTTCGACCATACCGTTATCATTTGCGGTTACGATAGCCACGTTTTGATACCGCGCCTGAGAAACGCCGTAAGGGTACGTATTAGCCGCGTCAGAAATAGTTTTAAGGTTGAAAGTAGACCCTGCGAAGTTGTTTTGGAGCGCGCGAAAATTATGTGTTTCAGTGTTGGGGTGGTAGTTGTTGTCCCATATGTTAGTCGCAACAACCTGTGTGCCTGCGACCACAACAATCTCATTCGTGATAGAACCTAAAAACTGATTTCCTACGATGGATATTTCTTGGATAGTGTTGCCCACCAAGCCAAGTGACATATGGGACTGAGTAGCCCCGCGTAGAGTATTGTTGCGGAAATTAAGCGTTGTAATGTTGTTGCTTACCACCACAGGAACCGACACGTTGGAGACCAACATATTGCCGACAATGTCAATTTCTTTGGATGTTCTGCCAGATGTAGTGTTGTCCCCGATCAAAATACGACCGTAACCTGATGTAGATGCAAACGTAGAGTTGTCCACAATGGACAACCCATAAACAGAACCGAAAGGGTGGAACAAAATATGTTCACAGTCTGTGATGGTGTTGTCCGCTATGATGACTGCGTTAGGGACAGTGCCTAGCGTGTTACTGCAATACAGACTGACAGCATTGTTGGTGGCAAATGTGTTTCCAATAACAATGATGTTTGCCCAATTTGCGTTGGCGATATTGTCAACAGAGATGGCAATGTGACCGCGATTTCCGCCGCAGTTGCTGAACTTGTTGCCGCTGATGGTGACGTTTTTGATAATACCAAACGCGTCATCTGGCTCCAAACAAATGCAACCGGGCATATCGTTACGCGACCAGTTGCGGAACACGTTACCTTCGATGGTGGCGCGGTCAACGTCGATGAAGCTGATCGCATTGCGGCCACCAGTTGCGCCGTAAAGAACGCCATCGAATACGCAGTCGCGGATCACAACATCAAAATTGTGCCGCTCTGTCCCACCGCCTGCGCCGGAACCAATCAAAATTGCATCAGAGCGAGGCCCTTCAAAAAAGCATTTTTCGATAACAACACGACGCACACCGTTCATGCGTAGCAAGTGCCCATAGGTTTCGTTGTGACCAAGTGTAGCAACATCACCGAGGAACTTGAGGTTGCTAAACTTTACGTCGTTAATAAACGCTGAAGATGATCCGCTGTCAAAGTTAATGCAGCTACTTGCGGGGTTATATGAGAACCGCTTGATGATACTTTTTTCACCGTCGCCATAGACATTATAGCCAGTTCCGCTCGTAATAAGACAGCCGGAACTGTTGCCAGCATCCACACAATAAGTGCCTTCTGGCACATATATATTTGGCGCAGCCGTCATAGCCGCAAGAAACGCCGCAGAGTCATCCGTTACGCCATCGCCAACAGCACCGAAGTCCTTGACCGAAACATATTGGGCCAGTTTGGCCTCTACGTTTGTAGCAACGCTGCCAGTAAACGGTGGCTCATAACTAACAATTGACGCGTCTACAGCGCCGGTAGTTGTCTGAACTGCGGTTGTAAACTTGACTTCGCCGCCGACGTGTACGCCAGACGTAAACGTCACGGTGTCGCTGTCCGTTTCCAGATAGCTGTCACCAACATATTGGTTCACACCGTCGATGTATACCGACAGCGAATTTGTACCGGGCGTGTAGTTGATCGTCGATAGGTTAAACACAGTCTGGCCGGCGGTGGCCGTGATGACTTCTTCCTGCACCGTGTAGTTGACGAAGTTGGAGTTGACGCCTGTAATGTTGTCGTAAGTGCCAATCAGGATGCTTGCGGCAGTCTCAATGACAAACTTGTACACCAGACCGTCAGTCAGCCAAATCTCGCCGCCCGGTACGCGTCCTGCGCTGTCCAATATGATAGGGTTGGCGTGTGGCGTAACGCCAGTCGCGCTGGTGTAAGACGTCTGCGGTGTGGTCGTGCCGGCTGCATAGGTGTAAATCTTGCCGCCTGACAAGATAACACCGTTGTTGTCAAAAAACTGAGCCGCGAACCCGCCAATGGGGGAAGGAGTTACTGACATTTATTACACACCTAAATTGCCGGCAGCCACAAATGTGTTAGCGACCGGGCAGATAAGAGAAATAACCGCATATTGGCCCATCGTGCTGAACAGCGACGAATATGACACGAGTGTCTGCCCACCAGCCGCAACAGTGACTTTACCTGCGCCGCCTTGAATAATTGTGACGTTAAAGCCGGCGCCAAGTCCTGCCGCGCAAGTGATTGTCGTTGCCGAGCCGCTAGTGCAGTAAATAATTTTGCCGTTGTCCGTTGCCGACAGCGTCCGTGCGGTTGTGGCTTCTGTCACAATTACGCCGGTAAGCATCTGTTGTACGGTAACTTTTTTGGTCGTGGCGCTCTGCACCGCCGGCAATTCTTCCGTAAGCGCCAGCGGAGTTGTGACCGCGGTAAGTTGCGAGATTTTCTTGTCGGCCATTTATCTACTCCAGCAGCAACAACCCGCCGTCTTCTTGGACGAGGTTGTCTCCAATTTCAGTTAACAAGTTGCCTTGCACGGTCGCGTCAGCGTAGCCAGACAGAAAGCTAATAATGCTTCCTAAGCCTAAAGCGATACCATTACGAAGAGCGCCGCCAAAGCCCATCTATCAGTTCCGGTTAATCGGCTTAGCGTAAACGGTGCCGCCTGTTGACACTTGGATCGCGCTCACGCGCCAAGGCGCACCAGTGGTGTTGGTTGGCAACACGAAAGGGATCGGCGTGAACGGCGGGATCGGCGTGCTGGCCGTCGTAGCAACAGCGCCGACGCCGACTTCGACGTAGCAGGCTTGGTCAGACCAAACGACTACGCCTTGCGCGCCGGGCGCCCATGCGGACGTGTTACCAGCGGTGCCAGTGTAGGCTACGCTGTACGCAGGGTAGTCAGCTTTGCTTAGTGGGTTTAAAAGTTCCATAACGCGTCCTTATGCGAGAAATTTCAGTTTATACAGCGTGCTGTAATACAGGCCAAAAATCTCGTCGATAATGTTTTGGATTGGGGTGCAATCCTTATCGACGACTTTATACCGCATTTCCATCAGTTCGTCTACTTGACCTTCAAGAAACTCGACAATGTTGTTGGTTTTCTTAGCCGACATGAGCGAAATAGGGCCAATTAGGCCATATTTGCCCTGATAGGCTTCCGCGTATTTGTCCGCCAAGTCGATGATTTCGCTGTAAAACTTCCGCAACGCCTTATGCTTTGCGTAGCTGCGTGTGTTCAGGTGCGTCGAGTGAGCCACATCACGCGCCAAAAACAGTGTTCCTACAAAATCAGCGCAACTCATTACATCATTCCTTCAGGCGATTGGCCGGGTTCTTCTGGCGGTGCCATTGCTTCTTCCATACCCATTTCTGGCATTTGCTGCATCTCTGGCGCCTCTTCCATGCCCATCTCAGGCATTGGTGGCTGCTGGGGCTGCATCATCTCTTCGTCCATCTGAGGCTGCTCACGCATCTCAGGTGCGCCGCCAATCAGGTCGCCTGTGTCCATCGCCGCTGCGATTGTGCCCATGACGATGTCTTGGATTTGCTCAGGTGACATACTGTTCTGGACAGCCGAAATGCGCTTCGTTTCGGCGTCGTAGGCGTCTACCTGCGCCTTGTACTCCTTGATGTCCACTTCGCGCTGCGCGACACTGTCCTGAACATTCTGGATGATGTCTGTCATCCGGTTCAGTTCTTGCGTCATGGCTTCCATCTGCTGCTGTGCGGCCATCATCTCAGGCGACTGATCGCCTTCCGACAATACCTTTGGATCGAGGATTTTCTTGAAGCGGGCTGCCATTTCCTGCGCGCCGGGCCAATCCATGTTCTTGATGAACAAATCGCCAGCAACCGACCAAAGTGCCGGGTTGGATTGCAAAATCTGGCTCATGGCGTCGAGGGCTTCTTGACGCTTCGTCATATAGCCGGGGCCAGTTGTGACCATGACGTCGTATGTACCAACGCCGGGGTTGTAGACCTTTTCGATCAGCGCGCCCATTTCGTCGCGGATTTCCTTTACAGGCTCTTTCTGCGTCGGGTTGAACTTGACCATGTCAACGTCACCGTCAACGCCGATGATGCGTGCGATGCGCTGCGTGTCGTAAATCTTCGGTATCAGGTCTACGATCTGGCGTGTGATGTGCCGGATGGCACGCGCAAGGTTGTCTACGTAGTGGTACGTACCGACATCGCCCTGCTTTTCACGCGCTACGATGGCCTTAGCCGACCGTTCGTTGCCCTGTTGACCCAGCGAGGCGTCATACTGGCCTGTGGTGGCCTTAATATCCTCACCAGCGCCCATTTTAGCCTGTATCAGACCTGTTTGGGGTAGCGGGGGTGCTGCACGCTGGGGCAGCGGCAAAACAGCTCCAGCGCCGTCTGTGACGTCTGGGTTGACTTCCAGATACGGCCAGTTGGTCGTATTGGCAGTCTTCCACTGCATTTCGTAGCCCTCGAACTGGCCGCCGTAACCGATAAACGGTGCTTTTGGCGCCAGCGCCAGCATTTCTGCTTCTTGGCTGGTCCAGTAGTTGTACATACGCTGGGCGTCCTTGGCGTTACGCACAAGACCAGAGATGTACAGCTTGCCTTCGACTTCCCATTCGTTACCGACGACGCGCACGACAGGTATCCACTTGCCGGGCCATTCACGCTCGTCGAGGATGTCGAACCCGTTGGTCTTCATCCACATGACCTTCTGGCGGTCTACTTCGCGTGAGCGAATAGGCTTACCAAACATCATCTGCAAATTGGCGTCTTGCGGCGTGCCTTTAAAAGCTGTCTGATTGTCTGGATACAGGTTCAGCGTAGCTTTTTCATACGACTTGTAAAAGTATTCCGCGATGCGGATGGTGTCTTCAGCCAGCCACTGCGCCATGCTTTCGTTGCCAACGCCCTGCGACATGATGGTCGAGACAGGTGATGCGTCGGGGAACATACGCTCATAGTCGGAAATCAGAATGTCTTCGGTGACAAAGCACCATTCAGCGTCTGCGCCGCATGGGTCTTGGATCGTTGGGTCCATGTAGACGCTGAACGCGTTGCGGACACGGCCAATCTTGATGTCTTGGTCGAAACTTTCTTCGTTGCAATACTCAGTCAGCAGGCGGATATAGCCTTCGCCGTAGGTGACTTGGTTGTCGCAGGCGGTGTCATAGGCAACGTCAGCGTCTGACATATACTCGATGTGGCGCACCACACCGTTGAAAATCTCTGCTACCTGCACGTCAGCGTTGTCATCAGCAGGGATGACCTTACCGCTAGGGCGGTTTTGACGCTGTTCGTTGGTGACTTGACGGACGTGCTGCGGCAATTTGTTAATTGTCAGGCAGGGACGTGCGTTAATTGTCTGCCCTTGGACGCTTCCGCGGGTCGCCAGCACGTCAGCAGGCCACTGCCACTGGTTGTCAGGGCTGCCGGCCATAAACCGCAGGTCGTCCAGTTCGTCTTCACGGCTGTCAGAGTACGCAGCCTGCGCCATTTGCAGGCGCGACCGCATGGTTGCCATCTTGTCATGGTCGTCGCCGGTCGTTTTTGGCGCGTTAGAGCCTACGTTGGCGACTTTGCCTGCTGTGTTGATGCCTGTAGGGTCGGCCATGTGCTATTTCTTGCCCTTCTTGGCGGCTTCCCGCTTAACGCTGTAGGCAATAGCTACAGCTTGCTTGACAGGCTTGCCAGCATTTACTTCCGCCTTGATGTTCTTACGAAACGCGGCTTTACCTGTCGATTTGACGAGCGGCATGATTATTTCTTCTTCGTTGGCGTTGGCTTCATCATCGTCGTTGTACGGATGACTTGCACTGGCTTGGCAGCTTTTACCATTTCTGGACCGCGTGTCGTGCCTTCGCGGGCTACAGCTTTCATAGCTGCACGCGCACGGGCTGGATCGCGGTTAGCCATAGCGGCTTTTTCAGCCTTAATAGTACCAGACTTGTACAATGCTTTGGTGTATTTGTTGGCTGGCATATTACTTACCCTTCTTAGCTGGTTTTTTAGCTGTTTTGGCGCTCTCTTTGAACGCTTTGGCTGTTGGTGCGCCTTTAGCGCCGGGTTTACGCATTTTTTCACCTGATCCGGCAGCAATTCGCGCCTTTTTGGCGTGAATGTTTGCGTACAGACCTTTTTTAGCGTCCGCCATGCTCAAGAACCCATCCATGATGTAGATATTCCCTGTGGAGAATAACTGCTCGTGCGTCGCTTGTCAACGCGTGCTTCGCGGTGTGCGATAGGAAATGCAAACGTGACCGCGATGGCGTCCGCAGCGTCTGGTGAGGCCAGCCCGCGCGACTTCATGTCCTTCTTGCTTTCGAGGAATATCGTCCCCTTGCTGTCAGGCTTTATCTTCGGGCTTATCAGGTCCGTTTTCAGGAACCGATCTGCTGGTATGTGTGCCGTTTTTAGCCATTCTCGCATGGCGCCCCACATCTCAGCGCGCTTGTTGCCGTACATCATCTGCTTCATGGCCTTATTGCCGAAGTTTACGCCGCGTATCTTGTACCGCTGCTCTTTCAGCCGGTCTACGATGCCTGCGCCTAGCCCGCCTTCGTCGATGACGACCAGCGCCGGCTTATATTCCTCTATCGCTTCGATGACATGGCCGACCACTTCCATCGTGTCAGCGCCTTTCAGCCGCTTGATGGCGATGAGATCGCGGCCCTGCCGCACAGCGATGACGGTAGCGTCAGCGCCGAAGCGCGCAGGGTCAACACCGATAGCGATGGGTGCCGTTTCATCCTTATGCTTGGGCCGTGCCATCGCGTCGTCCACCAAATTGACGCCGATAAACTGATCATCGCCTTCCGACGGGAACTTTCCGAACACTTCGACGTGCGCTTGGTAGCTGTCAGGCCCATATTCGTCGATAATGCGCTGGTACAGGTTTTTGTCTGTACCCTCGACTTCGCGCGCGTCGATGTTGCGCGTTTGCCAGAACGCCCGCTTGCTGTGGAATGTCTCGTAAAAATAGCCAGTGTTCCGCCGCGGGTTGGAAAAGGCAACATGAAAGCGGTGCGGCGTGTTTTCTGTGAAGAAACCATCAGACACAGACCATATTGAGTCTGGAATACCGCTGGCTTCGTCGAAGATCAGCAGCACACCGTCGAAGTTATGGACACCCGCGTAAGCGTCAGGGTTCTCTTCCGACCACAGCCGGCCTTCGACGGACCAGTAGCGCGTGCCTTTCTTGAGGTCGCGCTCGACCAGTTCCGTTAACCATTTGGCGGGCATGATGCGTGTGGCGGCTATCTCGAACCAGTGACTGTTGAGCGACATCGCCAGCCACTTGGTAATCTCTGCCCATGTGACGGAGCGTAACTGCGCCTCAGAGTTTGCCGACACGATGGTCGTCGAGCCGATGCGTGTGGATAGCATCCATATTGTCAGCCAGCTTACTAAGGCTGACTTGCCGATCCCGCGGCCTGACGCAATCGCCAGCCGCATGGTGTCATAATCTATCTTGCCGTTGTTCTGCTTGATGTGGTCGCGTAGCGTGCCTAGCACTTCGCGTTGCCATTTACGCGGTCCTTGAAAATGCTCCAGCGGCGTACCCTTTTCGCCCCACGGGAATGTCAGCAATACAAAAGCTAGTGGATCATCCTTGATCGTCGGCGACCATAGCCGCGACATCAATTCCATCTCTTCCGATGCGCTGTAAATCGGCTGCTGCATTTGGTGTGTTATCCTCTAGCTGGGGTATCTCAAGATACGTCCCTTCGATGACGCGCTGCTGTGCCTTTTCGAGCGCGCCTGTAATGCTGATCTGCTGGTCAATGTTCACGTCGATCTGCTGCTTGGCTACCCAGCCGTGCTGATGCTTGAGTATCTCCAGCGCAGCCTTGCTGTCGCCATCGCGCGCCGCTTCGTACATCGTCTTTGCCGCTGTGTATTCGCCGTCGCTGCGACCTTTGATCTCAGCCATCTCCACCAGCGGGTCAGCGTCGGCCAGCACGCGGAACTGCCGCGGGGTTAATCCAGCCGCCATAGCAAGGCTGTCACCTTTCAGGCCGTAGCGGGCAGCTTCATAGATTGCCTCTAGCCGCGCCTCGGTGGCTTGCGTCCGTTCTGGTGTGAATGGCAGTGAGTAAAAAGTCATTGGGCGTACTATAGTGTGTTGCAAACCGGATTGCAAAAAAATAAAAATTGTTTGCGATAGGTGCCCGTGACAGTCACGCGGCCCAAGGCCCTACCCCTACCCCCTCCAGCCAGCCGGCGTTCTGGTTCTGTTCTGTCGCGTAGATTTTCGGTTGGCCTTTTGGCTTTACGTTTACGTCAACGTAAAGAAAAACACATCGGCTGCTATGCTGCACTGCAACATGGGCGTTCTGGGTCATGGCTGCGCGGGTCATGACTGCGTGGCCAATTTGCGTGGGCGAGTGGTGACTAGCCAAACTAGCCAGTTTACAATTGTTAACAAAACTAGGCGTTCTGGGTCATCGGATTACAAGTCATCCTTAGAAAGTATACATTCTAACCATATAGGTTAATTATATACTTTTTTGTTACTGACTTAACAATCCATTACCCAGAACGCCCAGTTTCCGCGCTGACACGCAGAAATCCGTGACTTTTCGCTAGGCAATTTAGGCCGAAATCATAGCCCAACAAATGACTATTTCGCCCATGTCGATTGCCCAACAATTACCCAACATTTCACCCGCGCAAAAACTAGGCAACTTTCTGGGTCATTTGTTGGGCTATTTTTCACGCCAAATGACCCAGAAATTGCCCAGAAATATCTGTGGATAACTTTTTTAGTGCAACACATTTTGTTGTTGACACTATGACAAAGAGGGTAGATAAGAGGGCATCAACAGTGAGGAAATTGATATGACATACAACATTATCGAAACTAGCGGACTTTATCCTAATACACGCAAAAACGTATTGGCTAACGCTGACAGCTTGGCTGACGCAATCGCACTGGCGCACAAGCTGTTCACGATCATCGACCTTGAACGTGATCCGCTCAATCAACATTGCGCTGACTTCTTCACATCATGCGGACGCGTGATGCAAATTGAGCCACGCGCTTAACATCAATCAATAGGATCAACACAACATGATTGACTATATCGACATCGCAGACCGCCGTTGGACTATCCGCCGCACTTGCATAGACACACCGGGCCGCGCGTATGCTGCCCGCCTTGTGGACGAATACGACGTTAACGTGCTGCCGAAGTTAGGCATAGGTTTTTATGCCGAAACTATCGACGACATCCGCCACCAGTTAAGCGGAGGGCAAATGGCATGACATACACAATGGACATCGAAACAGCGGAGGGCGTCAAGCCACATGGCTTTCATCTTGGCACGGACATCAAGATTGCGCGTCAATTCGCAATCGAGGCGCTTAATCGCGCCGGCACGTTAAGTGTCGCCATCCGTGGCGATAAAGGCAAGCTGGTTGAGATACTCGATTACCGCTGCATGGACATTGAGGAGTGAGCGACATGACACAGACAGTTTCACAATATTACATCGAAGGCATTAGCGAGGGCGTCTCCATGTGGAAGGCATGGAAGGCGCAAGGCATGGCCGATGCCGAATTGCCAGCCCTTGCACAAGCGCATCTCGACAACATCAAGCGCACAGCGCGGACATTCGACGCACAATCACCAGTCGGTCAGATGTTGCGTGGAGAGCGCGACTTTTGGCGCAACAAACTAAAGAAAACCTAACACCATGTTAGCCGCGCAGCTAACGGTCGCGCGGCGTTCATGGCGCTAGTGCCAATTATAGGAGTGAGAAACTATGACAGACAATACTTGCAACGGATGGCGTAACGCAGCGACGTGGACAGTTGGGCTTTGGTTCAATGACGGATGGGCTGAAATGGCAGAAGAGGGCGACGATATCACAGCCGACTATTGCCGCGATATGGTCGAAGAGTATGTTTACGATCTGATCGGACGCGATAGCACCACAGCCGGTTTCATCTGGGATATGCTCGACCTTAACGCTGTCGATTGGGACGCATTGGCAGAACATCACACACCCGTAGGTGAGGACGCATGATCGCCCATATCGCCGCCCTATCCCTATTCGCTGGCGCTGGCGCGCTGGCGATATGGTCAATCATTCACACATTGAAAGGAAACTGAACCATGACATTCTATTATGAGGCCGACAGCAAAACGGGGAGCGGTGTGACCGCATGGGATGATTGCTATCTAAACGCAACATCTGAGGCTGACGCACTGGCGCAGCTTGAGAGCCGAGGCGTTAATGTAACGCATATTGAACAAGTGCAAGATTAGGAGCGCATAACCATGACCGAAGCAAACCAAACAACATTGCAAGAAATCTTTTTCGACCTGTGCGACCTAATCGACAGCGGCGAAGCGGACAACATTGCATTGACCGACTTTGCAGAGTTTTCGACCTTGTCCGAATTTCTGATTGAGCAGCGCGACAAAATCGCTCGCTTCACATAAACGAAAGGAAACTGAACCATGAACGATATTTTTAGAACTGTCCGCGAGTTACTCCAAAGCAACAAATGCGTCCTAATGGGTAACGCCGTGAACAATGAAGGCGAACTATACGATGACAGCGTTGAGAACCTAACGGCAATCTTGGCGATGAAAGGGATGCTGGAAAGCGCCGAGGTTATGCAAGAGTTTGACGATTGCGTCTGGATAAAGGTTGACCGCGAAGACTGGGAGAAAATGGCATGACACACGACCGAACCTATTTCAGAATGCTATCCGATACCGCACTGGCTGACGCTGCGCGCTATTGCGACAATGACTTGGCCCTAGTGCTAGGCGAACGTCTGGAGACGCTCACAGACGCACAGGAAGAGCTAGAAGCGTTACAGATATTATATGACCGCCTAGTGGCCGAAAATAACGCCCTGCTGGACGATATGGCCGAATGACAGCGTTACTCGCTGGAGCCGCCCTGTTCCTACTCACATTACTATTGGAGGATTAACCAATGAACCAATACCAACTAGCCATCCTTGGCCTTCTACTGGCGCAACTTTCCGCTTTATATGCCCTCCATAAGACGCGCAAAGACCGCGACCAATGGAAAGCCATGTGGACAATGACAGCCGAAGAACTGCTTTACTGGAAACGCAACGCAATCTTGCGCGATCCATTGACGGGCCGCTATGTCAAAAAGGTCAAGCGCAATGGATAGGAACCTACGCGCCAAAATACGGCAACTGTGCAGCTACATCACCGACAAGTCGGCGGTTATGCAATACATCAACAGGGAACGGAACCTCAACCTGACGCTGCGCGACATAGAGACCGCCTGCATAGGGCAACGCGACTATCGGCCCAACCTCAAGCCAATGGCCCCGTCTCCGCTGATCGTGACGCACAAGCAACAGGGATATGACGACCTAGCTAGGGCGTTGTTCAAATATCATGCCAAGCGCACACACGGCCCTGAGCAAGCCTATTGGCTGGCACGACTGAACGACCGCCGGCCTAAGCCCACCACAACCATAGAAATGTAAAGGACACCGAACCATGTTTGAAATTAAAGTTATCGACCCATCCGCCGATGATGACGAAAAAGGCATTGACGCCCAGCTTGACCTGCTACGAGTAGCCGCCCGCGCATTTAAGAAGCACGAACGGCTCAAGGCTGAAATGCAGGCCCATGAGCGGCATATGTCGCTAATCTGCCAGACCTACGGCAACGTCTATAAGGTCTGGGGGTTTAGGCCGGAGCATCTGCGTCAAGCCTGCGTAGCACGGGGGCTGCTGAAATGAGCCGCCCGATGTTTTACCCAATGGGAACGCTAGATGTCGGCGAAGTTGGCACTATGCCAGCCGCCAAGCGCGGCGATGCCAAGCGCACCAGCCGCAACGTCTCGCAATACGGCATCAGGAACGGCAAGACGTTCAAGTGCCGCACTGTTGAGGGTGTCACCTTCATAACGAGGTTAGGTTAATGACAACCAAGAAAGACATTATGCGGTGGTATACCACATCCATATTGCCGCCCGACGGCACGGAAGAACTTAACAAGTTTATGCTTGATACCGCCATCAGTTTTGATGCTTTCTGGTATATGCCTGATGGTTCGCCGGTCGGCATGATTTACAAGGATTTGTCTAAAGCACTTAAAGCTTATGCAAAGTATGATTTCACATCAGACGACATCTTGAAGATGCACCCGACGCATGATGAACTTGTAGCCAATACGCTGCGGGTTAAAGATACGCCAGAAGACTATACTTTCGAAGCGTGGCGACACCCAATACCAAAGCGCACAACGCGAATAATTACGGAGGTGTTAAGCCAATGACCAGCATAAGCGAATGGGGCGCAGTCATGCGCCTAGCTAGACGCGCTGCGCTGTTGGCTGGCGAAGAACAACGCCGCTTAGGGCGTGTGACGGAACAGGAAGATAGCAGCATCATGCTGTATACCGACGACCCGACCACGGCGGGGCTGTTTACCCGCAATTCCGACATGGCTGCAATGTGCAAGACCAGCGGCATTGAAGGCGTGTGCATCGTCATGGGCGACAAGTTTCCGCCCGCAGCGCATGAGGCCGAACGGGACGATCCGGAACTGCCACGCGTTGCTGCGATGTGGTTCCCCGCCACAGGCGACAAATGCCCGCGCTGCCGCCTGTTTAGGCGGACGGAAGGCGAAATCTGCAAAACGTGTGAAAGGACACTGACAAATGACCCTGCGCCAGTTCCTGTTCGATAACTTCGGGTGGGACATTTACGATTGGAATATTGATGACATTCGGTTCTGACACACGCAAATCTAAGCACGGCATAAACGTAATGGCTGTTGGCGAGGTTCGCGTGTTCGACACACCAACCGAACGCGACAAAGACATCCTGCGCCGTTCAGCGCACAATCAAAACGAGCGAACGGATCGCTTCTATATGACGCGATCCAAGGGTAAGACGCTGACAGTGACACGGCTGCGGTGACGCACAATAAAAAACCCCCGGCGGAGTGAGGACGCCGGGGGTTTAATCAGGTCAGCGGAGCATAGCCGACCCTAAACATATACCATTGCAACCAAATGGTTGTCAATTCTTGCCTATGTTTGGCATGATGCTGGATTTAGGCAAGTCTTCCGCCAAGCGGCGCAAGTCGGACTTGTTCCGTTTCTTCACGTCAGGCGCGGCAAAGATGTGTTTCTTAGTTGGGTGGTCAACGCAAGCGATGCGCCCCATGTCAACCCAGCCAGCCTCTTTTAATGCGTGTAGGAGCGCCGCCTGTGGTATCTTCACGCCAGCCGGCACGTTGACCGCCAGAGCGTCACAAATGCGGTGGAAAGGCCCACCGATGACGCCATTGGCAAACACGCCCGCCTTCTCGCGCATCATGTCCACAAGGTAGCTCTCGGCTACACTCATGCCATGCTCGACCATGTTGAGCTTCCATTCGGTGACAGGCGGCGCAGCGGCAGGATTGAACCGCGACACGTCGCGCTGCCACAGCCATGCGGCGCACTTCTCATAGCCGCCGTTCTTATACCACGCCCATAGCTTGTTCGCTGCGGTGGCTGACATACGCGGCGCGTGCGTCCACACGCAGAACCAACGCCTGTCCTGTGTCGGCAGCGTGATCGGCAGCGGATCGTTCGTGTAAGCAATCACCATCAGGCGGTTGACCAACTCATAGGGGTGCATACCCTTGCGGTTGACTGTCAGCGTTTCAGGTGGTGCAGCGATGAGCGGTTTCAGCTTGTTAGCCATAGCCCTGCGCTCCCGCGCCTCTGGTTCTTTTAATTCGTTTAGGATGACAACTTCAGCTTCAAGCGCGTAGCCCCACTGGCTGTCCAAGCCGCCCGCCTCAATGACTGACCTGTTGCGCCAGTGTTGACCGCCCAGCGCCCACAGGAACGGCTGGAACATACTGTCCTTGCCGACGCCTTCATCGCCGCCAATCAGGATGGCATGGTTTATCTTGACGTTAGGATGCTGTATCTTAAACGCCATAGCGTCAAGGATGTGGTCTAACTCCTCGTCATCCGCCACCAGATCGCGGCAATGCTGGAGCCACGGCTCAACGTCATGGTCTGCAATCTTGTCGCTGTCCGACACGTCAGGGCGTCCGTCAACCCAGCGGTTGCCGTAGACTAAGCCGTCACGCGTCACCAAGGTGTCATCGCCAGCGGCGAACGTCACGGCTGTTAGCGCAGGCGCGCCGCGATCCTGACGGCGCTCATCATAATAATAAGACGCCGAAATGCGCGGTTTCTTGCCGTGCAGGGATTTGCAGTCAACGTGACGGAACAGGGCGTTGAAGACGTTGCGGGCTATCTCTTGGCGCGTCACCATGTCAAAATAGCAGTCATCGGACTGTATATAGGCGAAACGCTCGAACCACTCGCTTTGTTCCAGCCGTCCTGCTTCTTTCTTTTCGACTTCACGCACACGCGCTGCGGCTTCATCAGGAAAAGCGTCGTTCGGTGCGATTTTCTCATACATCGACGCCAGACGCTCTGCGATTAGTTCGTCACGCAATCCGGGCGTTACCTTCGGGCCGCCTTCATTGGCTACCCAATCAAGAAAGGTGCGGCTGTCTAGGTCTTGGCAGTGCCCATGATAGCAGCAGAACGAACGATCCAGCGGCTTATAGCGCGCCTCAATCATGCCGTCGCTGTGCTGGTCATGGTTAGGGCAGACGATGCCGCACCAGCCGTCATTGTTGGGCGTGCTTAGGACTAAGTTCTTTTCGGCAAGCCATGTCAGGACGTTGTCAAGGCCAGTGTCGCGCAACTGCACCGCTTTATATTCGGCTGTGTCGCCTTCCTCTGGCGTAACGTCCAGCGCGGTGCAAATCTGCTCTAGCGTATACTCGCGGTCAGGGTCGAACGATACCAGCCGCGCGGGAAAGTTGTTGCGGCCCTGCTTCAGGTTGACGCTGCCGGGGATACGGCAGTTGCGAACAGCGTTAGTCGCGCCGGGATCAGTGTAGCCCGCATCCGCAATCGCCTTGATGGCCGCGCAGAAGTCGCCCTTGCGTGGCTGTTCGCTGAACGCGTAGCCCCACTGAAACGACCCTTCGCTGGTCTCCAGCACCCATGTCGGCGCAAGCGGCGGCTCTTTCGACTTCGTGCCAACGTCGTCCAGCATCATGAACAGCACATACTCGACGTTGCTGGACTTGGCGGCTGGCTTGCCGTCTACAAAGCGGTCAACAATGAACGAGCCTGTGTTGACATACCATGCCTCGCCTTCTTTCATGCGGGTCTTTTCTGGCAGGAACGCAGGGAAGGTCGCCTTCGGCGCGCCGTCTGCGTGGAATATCATATTGCCGTCGCTGTCGTGCTGCGGCTTCTGACGCACAACAAGGGCAGTCTCGCCCACATTGTCCGTCGCCAATCCCGTTATATACTCTATGAATTTCGTGCGATCCTCACTCATCGCTTGATCCTTTACTTGCCATACCTACTCATAATTGCCACTTCTGCATTCAGGGGTAAACCCGACGCCCAAGGTGGCGGCTCACACATAATCTGCACCAGCCGCGCGGCGGCGGCTTCGGCTTCATCTTCTGGCACTTCCAAGACGATTTCATCGTGGATGTGCAGCACTACATCGTCCAACTGCCGTAAGGCGTAGCGCAGCAAGTCGTTAGCCACAGCCTGCGTGATGTTCTCACACGCCAGACCGCGCCACAGCCGCGCTCTAGGCCATTCCTTAGCGTCTGCGGCTGGCTTCCATGAAGCCTTAGCATAGGTTAGATTGCCTTCCTCGTCGAAGCGGGCGAAAGGATAACATAACACACGGCCAGACGGAAGAGCATACCAAAGATGCAGTCCGTCAAATAAATATGTGACGCGCCCGATGGTAAACTCGCGGCCCTTGTTCCGCATGGCGCGCATATAGGTTTCCTCAAGGCCCGACCAGTAAGGCACGGCCCACTTGTTAGCCCTGCGCCATGCGTCCACCATGCGCTTCGCGTCGCTCTCTGACATCATCAGGCCGTAGATGCGGCCCATGCTGGCGAACGCACCGACACCGCCGGCGAAACCGCACGCCAACTCTTGCACCTTACCGATCTGGCGCTGGTCTTTATCAACGTCGTCATAGCCGACATGAAAGGTCGCCATAGCGTTGTGCTTGTAGACATCCTCACCCTTGGCAAAGATGTCCAGCTTGTTCGCGCCGAAGATGCTGTTGGACGCCCACGGCGTCACCCGCGCTTCGATGGCGGCCCAATCGGCGACGACCAGCCGCTTGCCTGTGTCGGCCATCAGCGCAGGGCGTAGCATCCCTTTCAGCACGTCCGTCACGCGGCGGCCATACTCAGGAACAATCTGATGCCCGCGCACCATAGCCTGCCGCACTAATGCAGGGTCGGCGGCGCACTTGCGGGGGAAATTGTGGACCTGAAGCCCAAACGATGAAGCGCGTCCAGTAGCACTGCCTCCAGCAAATACGAACGCTCCTCTAACGCGAAAATCCTCCTCGTCAGCAAGCGCCGCCGCACGTTGGAACTTTGCAACGGACGATGCCCACAGATCGTCCGCGCACTGGATGACTTCCGCGACTTCCGATGGCACTTCATCTGGGTTCTCCTCTGCCAGCACGAGTAAGTTGGCGCGCACGTTCTTGTCAATGGACAGCTTCTCGACGCCGTCCTTCATCACGGTCGCCACGGCTACGGCCTGCGGCCCTACACGGTCCAGCACCCACTTCTTCATCTTGGGGCTGCGGACGGATGTTATCTCGCCCTGCGTCACCTCTGCGACGATGGATTGTATCTCTGCCAGTTCAGTTTCAGCGTAGCGCACAGCCGCCAGCGCCAGCGGCCTGTCGAGCAGCACGCCGCGGTCGTTGATGCGCTCGTTGGTGTGATAATCAGCCAACTCATCAGCCGACAGCGGACGCTGCGCCTGCGCGATAGCGCGCATGGCCCGCACGTCCTGTTCGCAATAATCGACCATCTCCTGCATCAGCGTCGCGTCTTCACGAAATGCGCCGTCTGACTGCGGGATGGACAACAGGCGGATCAGTTGACCGCCGCGGTGGTCTTTCTTCATGGTGGCGCCAGCGAAGCGGCCCACATCCTCAAGGCTGCCCGGCGCACAGTTGGCGCGGGCCTGCGCTGCGGTGCAGTAGAACTGCTCCAGCTTGAAATCGACCTGAAGGACATACCAGAATATCAGGCGCTCGAACGCTGCGTTGTGCGCGTACACTAGCCCCTTGTGGTCTTTGACGGCTTGCGGGAAAGGCTCACTGGGGAGCCACGTCCGCACGTCTTCGTCATCAAATGCGTATGACATACATAGCACGTCGGTGCTGGCGTCCTGCGCGTAATTGTACACGCCGCGGCTGCGAAGGTCGCAACGGCTCCGTGTTTCGAAATCGCACCATAATTTAGACATAGAAGTTCTCACTCTTCCGCTACTTGCCGGAGCGCGGTGGCGCGCCCCGGCTTTCGCACCCTGTTATACTACGCGACGACGACGACGCGCACCATCAGCGGCTTCAGCTTCAGCGGCGACTTCCAACTCCGCGTCATCTGCTTCTTTAGCCGATGCGGTGTCCATCGACACCCAATCGGTAATATTAAAGATAGGCGTATAAATGCGCCCATAGGTCTTGTGCTGGTAATGCTCAGACGTCAGTGTGAGCAATGGCACAGGCTTAGTCTGGTCCTTGTCCACCTGATCGGCGATGGCAACGGCCAACGCCTGCACTGCACGCTTGCCGCCGACTGATGTAGCCGTGAAGCGCGCCTGCATATCCTTGTCTTCACCGTTCGTGCAAACCAGCATCATGCCGACCTGCATTTCCCATCCGCGCGTTGCGCCTGATGGCGCTGGTTCTAACTCTGGCAGCGGCTCTGACACCGGAACCAGCTTCTCAGCCAGCACTTCGCCGTTACCCCACGCAATATAGCCGTGAACGAACGAGAACGGATTGGCTGCCCACAGGCTGCCTTCTTCTACTTCGGTCTGGTCAGCACCGAAAACCCAATGGCCTGTCTTGTCCATCTTCAAGATGACTGTGCCGCCCGGCCCGACTTCGGACTGGATGGAGCGCAGCGCACCAGAGAGAGATTGGACGGATGGCAAACCAGCGCCACCAAAAGTTGTGATATTCGACATTGTATTGTACCTTTTCTGTTACTGGATTTTAGACATAGCTTTGGTAAGCGTTTGCCCGATTTGCAAAACCGCTGGCCGGGGATCATTTTCCGGCGCAAGGGTAGAGCCTGTGGAGACAGCGACAACTAAGTCCGCTGGCAATTCTATTTTGGCTTTCTTCAAAGCCTTTTCCGCTTGGGCTGGCGACAGCGGCTTGGGGTCGCCCCATGCTTCTACACCAACACCTGTTAGGAAGGCTACAGCCTTATCCTCATTTGTCCACTGTCTTGTGGCGCGTTTATTGACCAGCTTCCAGCCGGGGACTTTATGGCCTTCTTCCAGAAGCCCGTGCGCCATCTGCTGCAAGTCTTTGATGAACCCTTCAATCAGCGGCGCCTGCTCCAGATAGTGTGCAATCTGGTCAATCGGCAGTGCGTCAATCTTGGCTTTCAGTGCGCGGTCTACAGCGCCTGTCATGACAGGACAGATAGGCTTGGCCGCGCACCACTTGCAATGGTCGCCTGACGCCAACGGCGCGTCTGGCCGCGCAGCAATCTTAACGGCAGCGGCAAGTTCTTTCTCGAACGCATCAACGCGGGCAAGGTCTGTCACCCAACGCTTGACGTAGGGCGGCTGCACAATAATCAGTTCGACTTCTTTTGCGCCTTTGAAAGCCCAAGCCGTATCCGCCGTGCGTTTAGCCGCCGCAGCGTAGAAGAGTAGCTGGCTGTTCTCCTCGACTTCGACAGCCACGCCATCGCCAAACTTCCAATCCAGAACGACCGCTCTATCACCAATGCGACCAAGAAGATCGGTAGAACCAAAAACGTCAGGCAGAAAATCACCAAAACCAACCCGGCTTTCAACCGCATATTCCATCTCCCCCTTGGGGTCTATCTCGTCCAGCGCACGCAGCGCAGGTATCAGCTTGTCATCGACCAGTGCTTCAGTCAGCACGGTCTTCTCGTAAGTCGTGCCGACCATGCTGTACGGGTCAAGGTCACGCTCTAATATAGATGCTATAGTGTCGTGCAGGAGCGTGCCTTCGTCGGCGTAGCTGCTGCTGGGCTTTGGCGGAACGCTATCCACCAGCGCAACGCTGCCGGGGCAGGCGATGACGCGTTTGGCGGTCGAACCGCCGACTATCTTACTATGCTGCATACTGAACCTTCCTTTACTGTTTGAGCGGCCATAATACATACAACAAAATTTGATGCAACCCTTGAAATGCAAAAAATTTTGTAGTAGCCTTTTTGCATGACTGAGAAAGAAATAGAGCGGTATTTCTGTAAACGTGTGCGGGCAGCGGGCGGTTTTGCCTATAAGTTCCGCAGCATTACGCAGATCGGCGTCGCCGACCGCATCGCCTGTATGCCTAACGGTGAGGCTTGGTTCGTAGAACTGAAGCAGCCTAACGGCAGGCTGTCTGCGTTGCAGCGTATCTTTTCTGATGAGATGACGCACACCAAGCAGCACTACGCGTGCTTGTGGTCTAAAGAGGATGTGGACGCATGGCTCAAACGCTTCAGCTAAGGCCGTACCAGCAAGAGGCTGCGTCGTTTCTGTACGAGCGTGACCGCGCCATGATCCTTGCGCCTGTCGGCGCGGGCAAGACGGCCATTACCCTGACGGCGATGGATGAAATGCTGCGCGACGGCCATGTCAAACGCTGGCTGGTGGTAGCGCCGAAGCGCGTCTGTACGGATGTGTGGCCGGTGGAAGCACCGAAGTGGTCTGGCATCACTCCGGCGCTGGCTGTCGGCACACCAGCGCAAAGGGTGGATGCGTTACGAAGTGATGCCAGTGTTGTCGTTATTAACTACGACAATCTGGATAAGCTAGAGGATTTATCCAGCTTTGACGGAATTGTGTTCGACGAACTGACGCGACTGAAGAACCCTAGCGGCAAACGCTTCAAGGCGCTGGACAAGCTGTTGGCTAACGTCAAGGTGCGCTGGGGTTTGACCGGATCGTTCACGTCGAACGGGCTGGAGGATGTCTTCGGCCAGTGCAAGATCATTGACCAGACGCTGCTGGGCCGTGCCAAGGGTGCGTTCATGCAGCAGTATTTCATATGCACCAACCGCGACTTCGGCCAGTGGGTTCCCGCAGCCGGCGCGCTAGAGCAAGTCATGCAGCGCATCCGCCCTGCGACGTTCGTGCTGGAGCCGGGCGAGTATAAGGACAAGCTGCCGCCCTGTCATGTTAACGAAGTGCGGGTTCCGTTAACAGATCGTAAGCCATATGATGAAATGAAGCGTCATTATGTAACACGTTTTGGCGACGACCAGATCGTAGCGCAGAACGCCGCGTCGGTGACAACCAAGCTGCAACAGATGGCGTCAGGCTTTGTCTACAACCGCGACGCTGGCACGCCGTCTATCTGGTTCAGCAGCCACAAGTTTGATCGGCTGGAAGAACTGCTGGCGGAGAACCAGCGTGCGAATACCATCGTCGCCTACACCTATCAGGAAGAGTTGGCGGAACTGAAGCGCCGCTTCCCGCACGCAAAGACAATGGACGACGACAACGTCATCGAACACTGGAACGCAGGGCAGGTCGAATTGCTGTTGGCCCACCCTAAGTCGGCAGGCCACGGCCTGAACCTACAGCATGGCGGATGCCACATGGTGTTCCTGTCGCTGCCTTGGTCGCTGGAACTGTACGAGCAGACGGTCGGGCGCCTGCACCGCAGCGGCCAGACGAAGGACGTGTGGGTCTATGTGATGCTGACTGAAAAAAGTATTGACGAACGTATATGGGCGGCGCTGCACGACAAGCGTGCGGTGTCCGACATAGCCTTAGAGGAATTGAAAAATGAGTAAACTAAACTGGCGGTCGATGATCGCGGTGCTGTCCGACCTTACGGAAGAGCAGCTAAAGGACGCGCTGGACGCGGAACTGAAGACGCACAAACGACCGGCCATCGCCCGGCGGCTGCACCAGCGTTACTCTGCGATGCGGACGGCGCGGGAGCGCGTCGAACTTTTGAAAGGGCTGAAGAAATGATAGATGACAAGAGCGATGCTGGGTCGTGGGCAGAAGCGATGGCGTTCAAGGACGCGGTCAACCCTGACCATTACAAGGCGGGCGGGATAGAAGCTATCGATTACATTCAAGCCAAGCTATCGCCAGAAGAGTTTGCCGGTTACTGCCGCGGCAACGCCCTGAAATATGTCAGTCGTGCTGGACGCAAGGACGCGGTCGGTCAAGAGGTACGCAAAGCTATTTGGTATCTGGAGCGGTGGCGGGACAGTCTTGTTCGCACAGACAAATAAAGCGGCTGTTGTGTGCTTCGACTTCAGCTACCGTTTCAGGCGTGTCTTGCGTAGCGTCGTAGGTAATGGGTTTGGCGATAGCGCAATAGCTATTTACGGGAACGGTCGAAACGGTCGCGCAGCCGCTCGTCACGCTCAGGATCAGGAATAGCAACGGCAGCTTCGCCCAGTTCGATTTGCCTGTTAATTGCATCGTTCGCTTCCTTGATGGCTTCTTGACGCCCTTGCTGTTTCCAGCGGCGTTCTGCCCAAGCACCCAACAGCTTGTCTAGAACACCCAGCAAGAGCGTCAGAAACTTCATTATTCTGCGGGCTTAACTACAGATTTTTTGCTTACAACAGACCACACAGCAACGCCGATGGTCGCTATAGCCCCAGCCAATGCTTCAGCCGTTGCACCGTCGATGAGACCTTTTCCTGCCAGATAGCCAAAGCCAGCCGCAGCAACTGTACGAACGATCCCAAATAATTGATCCTTATTCATGTCATTTTCCTTTCGGATAGGACTTCCAAGGCAGTTCCCAATGCGGGCCATCCTTGAACGTCCGCCAATCGCCGCCCCACTGGAGCGGCACTTTTTCAGCCGCCGCAGCGGCCTTCACAATCTTGGCTAGCCGATGATAGAGCGGCCAGTCCCAAGATACTTTACCGTCGATCAGCGGTGCTAAATCGACAGCGTGTCCTGTAATGTGACGTGAGTTCATCGTCTTCGACGCGCCCTGCTTGACTAACTGCGTCTGGCGCGCGACGGTACGCAAGCCTTCTAGCACCGTGAAGTCAAGGTCCGACATTGCAGCGGCTTTCTTGACAACGCGGACAAGGTCTGGATGCACGCCCTCAAGCCGCGACAGTGACCGCGTGCCAAGGACGATGCTCATGCACCAGCCTTTATCAGTATGCCGATTAGCAGCAGAATGATCGTACCGGCCACAGACATACCTATGGTTTCAAGACGCTTCAACCGCGCGCAGATACTCTCATACCGGAACGCGCAGACCTGTTCGTGCGTGTTGAGTTGTGCTTGGGTCTGGTCGATAGAAGACATGGATTAGCGCCTCATCATGTTATTGTTTTGAGGTTCACGGCCTGTCTGCACACCGATCATCTGTAGTATACGCAGCGCCTCTGGCGACATATTCTCAAGAATATTGATGCTGCGCTGGCCTGCGGGTACGTAACCCAGCAGCGCGCTTGCACCTTCAGGCGTGGCGAAACCGCGCTCCAACGCTTGAACACTACGCGGGCCGAAAAACTTTTGCTCTGCCAATATTGCAGGGCGCTCTACAAAACTGCCAAGCCCAAACGGTACACTACGGCCAAACTCAGCCATAATGTTTACAGGCGGTTCCATTATGTTGGCCGCGCGCGCTTGCGCTCCGGAAGTCATACGGTTTTTAATGAACGTCGCTGTGCCTAAGTCGCTGGCGACATCTTGCAACGCCGGCATCCGTGAAGGGCCTTCGGGGATAGCAGTAGGGCGCGGCTGCCCTAGCCGGACAGGACCGGGCATTTCAAGCGCCTTTGGTCCTAACGCATCTGCAATACTGTCGCGGCCCTTACCAAAAAACCGCTCAACAATATCTGTGCGGTCGCCGCGCATTAGCCGCTGGTACTGTTCCGGCTGGTCTACCGCCAATTTGCGGGCAAAATCTGACAGTTCAATACGCCGCGCTTCGTCCATGCCTGTCGAAAACGTATTAAAATATTCTTGCCACCGCTTCCCGCCGGCTGTTTTTATTGCGTCATCTACCAGCGGGCGGAAGGCGCCTACAACTTCAGCGGTGCGTTTGCGAATAGCATCTGGCGTGCGGCCTGACAGTAGCCGCTCAACAATGCCGCCAGCGTCTTTACGCAGTTCGTACAGATCAAAGGCATCTAAGATGCCGTTGTTTTGCTGCGCGAGGCTGTCAACTTGGTCCGCGAAGCCGGTCAATATGCCTGCTTTTTCAGGGTTAGCGCGCTCCACCGCCGCCATCTGACGCAAACGGCCCGAAAGAACATTTGGGTCTAATGGTTGAACACCTGCGGCGCTCATGTCAGCTAAACGCTGTTCCGCGGAACGGGCTACTGCACCAGCTTCAAGGCTACGTTCAGCAGCTTCGCCACCGAAGCGTTCCAAACCGGCGACAATCTCACGCTGCCGTTTTATATCGGCAGGTAAACGCAAACCACTTTCACGGATAAGATTTGCACTTCTGGCGTTCGCCGCGAGAAGACGCCGCGCGTCGTCCGTTTCAGCCGACGCAAGTTGACGGGCTGCTGCCGCTTCTTGCTGCGCGGCCATTGCGTTACGCGTGTTGACGTTGACGCCTTCTAGCGTTTCACGCATAATCGGCACTGCTTGCTCAGATGTAACTGCCCGCTGGGTGCTTGCGGCCCGCTTGCTGGCTTCGCGTGAACCGCCGCCAGCAGCAGCGTCCAGCGTAGCTTGCATAGCCGCTTCTTGCCCGCGTGCGATGTCATCCAGCACGCCTGTCCCGCTACCTGATTTAGCTACAAGTTCGCCTGTGGCAAAAAAAGTATCTGCGTCGATGCCGATGCGCGCAAGAATTTGTGCTGGCGTACCTTTACCACCTTTACGAAACGCCTCGCGGGCGGCTTCAACATTAGAGCCTAACGCCTGACGGAAAATACGAGCCGCGCGCGTTTCTCCTACGCGGCCTTTAAGCATATCCCATACAGGGCCGGCGCCGTAACGTCCGACTAGCGGGATCATAGCGACCGCCGCGCCCACAGCGCCGCCTTCGTCAAGTTGCTGGTCTAAGACGGCGGATGTCGCAACGCCCGCAGTAGCCCCACCAGCTATACGCAATGCTGCGTCCACAGCACGGGCTAAGGGTTTTGTAGTTTGGACACCTGTTGCAAAACCGCTAGTCGTCAAGGCGGTTGTGACCGGCGCTATTTTTGGTATCACTTTACCAGCTAACTGCAAAGGTTTGGCAGCCGCGGTAGCCGGCGCCACTAGACCTATGATCTGCCCGCCGACGCGCCCCGTCTCTGCCGTTTTCGGATTAGTGCGTACAAACGGCTGGTACGTAGACAGACTTTTATTTAGCTCGCGTTCAGATGCGCGGCGCAGGCGGCCACCTAAATCGGTCGCGCCAGCATATTCAAGTCCTTCGCCGATTAAACGTCCGGTGCCAAAGATAGCTTCGTCTATCCCCCGCGTCAGACCCATACCAAAGGTTTCAACTTTACCTAGCGCGCCTTCTTTTGGCTTGCGCGATGAACCGCGGGCTTCAGGATATGCCTTTATCACCGCCGCTTCGACTTGCGCCTGCGTAGACCCTACGGGTGCCTTAACCCTATACTTTTTACCGTTTGGGGCTTCGACTAAAAAAGTTTTTTGTGTGGGTGCCATTATTCGTCCACTTCCGTCACGGTAAATCCGCCTGCTTTGCGCCCGCCTTTAGTAGGTGTGCGCGGCTGCGAACTGGTTACAGGTGGTTTCCAATCTTTCCCTAAGCGATACCCGTAGCTTTGGCGGTAACGGTTTACTAATCGGTCGCGCACTTGCTTTAGTCGCTCTTCGTATATGCGTAGGCTTTCAAAAAAGTCTTCTTCATTTTGTGCTTGGCCTAAAGCACCTATGCTTTCCTTAAGCAAACGGATGTCTGCGTCAGAGACGTTGCCTAACGCGCCGCCCGTAGGTGAGTTGATCCGCATTTCTTGAAGGGCATCAAAAGTAGCTGACGCAACCAAAGTATCATATATCTGTTGCGCGCCGCGCGCGCGACCAAAATTAGGTGTGAACGCGTCTAGCGGGCCTATGACGCGTCTCGCCGCTGGGTGCGCTATAAAGCGTTTAATATCCGATAGGCGGTTATTGACTGTCGTATACGCGGCGTCGAATTGCGATTGCGCGTCGGAGAACGACGCGTCTTTTTCGGCCCGAAGTTGAGCGGTTTTGGTTTTGCCAGCAATTACTGGTTCAGCCCCAACGCGAACGTCTTGTTTGCCGCCTTCTTCCGCTGCCGCCTGACCACGTATAATGTTTGGTGAAACCTGCGCCGATCCGGGGTACGGTGCCATATTTGGGTTGCGGCCTTTAACTTGCTGACCAACCTGATATTGCGCCAGCGTCTGTTCCATAGGCGGCGCGCCACGCAGGCCAGCGGTCTGTGACTGCGGCGCTGGTCCACGCAGATCAGCAAACTGCGATTGGGGGCGCTGACCCATTCCGTCGGGTTGCAGCGTAATGTTATTGGCCCGGATCATATCCATGAACGGCTGCTTGTTCTGCTCTGGCGCCAACGCCATAAGCTGATCAAAGTCCGCCTGCGCCATCATGCCCGTCTTAACCGCAGTGTCAACAATCTGCTGCGCCACTTCAGGTGTCATCTGCACGGCGCCTGCGCCGGCCATACCGCCGCGCGTAAAGGACGCCGGCGACGTAGGCATACCAGAAGGAATGTTACGTGGGTCCATTCCTTGGTCCATCAGGTCTTGCGGTGTTGTGTTAGCGCCGCGCGTCGCGCGCATTGATGTGCCTGCTGCGGCGGTCGGCGTTGCAGGCGGAACCGATTGTGGGCGTGCCATGTCAGGTTGGTCAGTGATGACGCCAGCGCGTATCTTGGCAGGGTCAAAACCGCCTTGGTCTATAATGATTAAGTTACCGTTCGCATCAAACTCGCTCTTCGATGTACGCTGCGGGATGTTCTTGTCGATATACTTGTCAGCTTCAGTGATGAGGTAGTTCATGATGTCGGGGTTAAACGTAGGCGCGACTTGGCGGATGGTAGCGCCAAGCTGCGGGTCCGTGGCTTCCACCATATCCACCCAGCTTTGATAGCCTTCTTCGGAACGGGAGCCTAAAACAGCCACACCGATATTGCGAAGACGTTTCATGTCGTTGACCATAAACGACTGGTCTTTTTCGCGCATAGACGCCTGTTGCGTCTGTATCGCGCGGTCTTCGCCGGCGCGCGCAAAATCCATCTCCTGACGTATGCGCTGGCCTTGAAGTTGCGCCGCCTCCGCCTGCCGCGCCATGTTCATCATGTTCGCAAACTGCGCGGTTTGACGCGAAGGATCAGCAATCTGTGGGTTACGCGCTTGAAGGGCTATCATTTGGTTTGGCATATCATTAACCTCTTGGAATACCCGGCAGATAGTTGCCGGTACTGGAGCCGAAAGCGTTCCCCGGAGAAACGCTGCCGCCGCCCGGCGAACCGCCGCCGTAATAGTTTATCATAGCGTTCTGCATTGGTATCTGCGACGCAATAGAACCAATCTGGCCCAGCGCGCCTGACAGCGCGTTAGCCTGACCGATGTAACCTGACGCGCGGGCTTGCCCTGCGTTGTACAGGTTCGACGCTTCGTTCTGGCCCATCTGTCCAGCCGCACCCGTAAGCACGTTAGCCGCCGATTGGCCCGAACCCATCAGCGATTGCAGCGGGTTAAGGCGCGCCGACCGCTCGACTTGGAAACGATTAAATGCGTTCTGGTACTCTTGGCTTGCCAAGTCCTGACCGAAACGCTGGATACCCTTCATGGTGCTGCCCGACATGAGATTGCCGCGTGCTGCTGCCGACCGTTCAAGCGCCTTCATGCCTTCCGATTGACGGAAGGCGTAGCCGGGGTCTTGTTGGAATTGATCGGTGCCAAAGGCTTTCGCCATGCTGCCGTAGCCGGCAGCGGTCTTGTCGCCGCCGATACCCAACAACTGCATAATCTCTTGCTGCGCGGTCATCCCGCCTTGGCGAAATGGCTCTTGCAGTTCGATCTGCTTCTGGAACATCCGCTCTTGGGCGGCGTTAGCATCTGCCGCCGCTTGCGCTTGGGTCTTAGCGGCGCTTTTAGCGCCCTTGGCGGCCATCGCGCCGCCGGCTACCGCCGCGGTCCCTGCGATCAATGCTGCTCCGACTACAGGTGCGATTGGCATTATCTTAACTCCATCCGGTAAATTCGGTAAAGTGTACCGAATGTCTCTATCATTTCATCGGTCTTTTGCATACCCCCTTGACGGGCGTAACGTATGACGTGTTTACTATCTGGCTCAATTTTAGTCCACAGCTTTTCCGTGCCGTGACTGCGCGCGTAATCTAGCATAGCCGTCCGCGCATCGTTCGCCCATTTACCCCTGCCTTCAGGCAGGATAAACGTATGTACTTCGCGGACGCCGGGTGACGTTTCATCCAATAGAAACCCGCCGTGTTCGCCCATCAAGAACCAGTTGCCCGGCATATCCACGAGTATCCGCGTGTCTATATCGCCGTCAACGCCGCCGCCGACATAGGGGCGCACTGAAGGATCGTTTACGACCTTGTTAATAAACGCAGTGTCGTAACTACGCTCCAGCATTAGCTAACCAGACGGCCTGACGCGCGGATGTTGATGGCCGACGCCGTGCCAGCGATTGTGCTGATGAAGCCATTGTTAGGTAGCACATGGCCGACCAGTTCAGGAAAGGTGTAAGTCTCAGACGGCTGGAGCGTTTTGGTCTTGACAATCAAGTTATCGTTGCCGGCGCTGCCCGCAGCCGAAATCAAGTTGACGCTGATCGTCGCAGCCGAGACGCTGTAGTTCGTCGCGGTAAACTTGTCGATGATCGTCTGCACGCCGTTCGACGTGTACTGCGTCGTCTGGCTGTTTTCCGCTGTCTTGGCGGGAATGATATTACTAATTGATACGGCCATTTATACCTCCAAGGAACTCACGTTGTCAGTCACGGTCAAAATAATTGATGGGACGGCTGGGTGAACAGCCGTGGCAGGGTCTGCGTGCAGCGACACGCCGGTGTTGTCTACTTCCCACATCAACTCAAAATAATCGCCTGCGTTCATCTGTAGCAGAAAGTTCCACGCTGCGACATCCTCAGTGTTGTTTCCTTGAATACGAACGACGGTCGCGCTGTTGGTTACGTCGGTGCCATTCTTGCGTAGCCACACCCAAACGCGGTGAGCGCCGCCGCCAGTGTTAATAAACTGCGCGGAAAATTGTATGTTGTAGATGTTAGAGCGGTCAACATAAATGCGCGACGTTGGTGTGCCGCGTGTGACGCCGTAAGTTATATCGGTGGCGTTAAACGTCATGGCATAGGCCGTGTTAATGACAGCGGCGGTCTGATCGGTCGTGTCGTAGAACGAGCCATAGCGCGGCGAGATAAATTCTTTTGGTGGCGGCGCTAATGCCAGCGCCTGAAGCTGCGTCTGAATGACCGCGATTTCGCTTTCCGACGCGGCAGGCGGTGCGCTGGCGGTAGCTTGCGCGAGGCTGTTTACCTTAGCGTCTACATCTGCCGTCGCGCTGCAACAGTCAGGCGCGCTCTCTGTGGTCTGCGCCAGCGACTCCAGCATAGCGTCGTAGGACGCTATCAGCGATGTAGCGTCAGGCGCTAACTCGATTTCATCTTGGTTGGTCTGCGTCGCAGTCAACAGCGATAGAAAGAACCGATACCATTCACGGCTGATAGCGCCTGACCGCGGGTCGATCAGATCGACGCGCGGCGGCGTTAACTGTGTAGGGTTAATCGGTGAAAGCGCCATTAGGCCCGCGTCCCTGACAGCAGCAGTTCAGCACCCATGATGTAGATGCGTACAGGATCAGTCCCTGACGCCTCGTAGACGCGGTCGCGTATCTTCAGTGTCGCACCAAGGCGGCGCCAGATCGTGCGGTAGCCAGACCGGCCAATCTGCCCCATCGACTTCCAGTGTTCGTTCGACCATGTGTGACCGCCATCGTCGGACCAACGCAGCATCACTTGCGGATTGCTGCCTTGGCCGTTGTTCAGACCAACGCCTGTCTCGCAGTCAAGCTGCATGGAGTGCTGGATAGTACGGGCGAGGTTGTTAGCGCCTGTCGGCAGCGCCCGCCACGACCGCAGCCATTTCTGCGGTTGACCGTCGTCAGCGTACACGTTCAGGTCAAACTCGTAAATCTTGCCGTTCTGGTAGTCGCCGACAACGGTAGTGCTGTTGAAGAACATTTGGCTGCTGGCGCGGTGACGGTTAAACTCGCCGTTAACAAACGACGCACGCTCATGCCATGCGCCAGTAGCGACGTCGTACACCCATGTCGTGTCGGCGCTAGGGAAGTTCAGCACGTAGAAGCTGTGGCCGTCCTGCTGGTATGTGTAGCCTGTAGCGTCCGAGATGTCGGCGTACTCTTGCATCTGCCATTCGATAGCGTGCGTTGACACGCGCTGACCGATGTAGCCAGCAGCGCGGTAGACGATGCCTTGACCGCGGGCGTCCTTGCCCAGCCAGTAGACTTGGTTGTCCATCTTGGCGACGCTGTACGGCGCCGCGCAGCCCAGTTCGTTAAACGCGCCTTGGATACGCGTCAGCGGGAAGTCGAGCAGCCCTGCGTCGTACCAAACTTCGGTCGAGTTGGTACCAAACACCCAGACTTCGCGGTGGTCCACAAAGATAGCAACCACATTGTCAGGATTGCCTTCGGCGCTGGCAAACTCCAGCGGGTCAACGCTGGTGCCGTCAAGCAGCGACGTCACCCAAATCTTCTGGCTATTCGGTTCGTTGAACACAAAATAGCCGTCGATGTATCCAACCGTACCCGCGCCGGGGAAGTCAGGGTCGGTGATCTGCTGGAACACGTCAGTGTTGGCGTTGTAGATGTAGCCCTGCGGGTTGGCGGCTATGAATAGCTGCGTGCCGTTGTCGGCCATGCTGACAGGGCCAGTGCCGCCTACAGTGCCTTTGGCGACCGCGTTCCAGTTGCTGTCGATCTGAAACAGCGTTGGGCCAGACACGGCGTAGCCGTAGTCGCCATACGTCCACAGCCCGCGGATAGGTCCGATGCCGACCGTAGCCAGACGGGTTAGCCCCGGCGCGCGCTGAAGAAAGGCAGGCTCTTTGCCGCCTTCCGGCACGATCTCTGGAAAGAGGTTGACCATACGGTTGTCTGCGGCGTTGACGCTTCTTGCGACATACGCCGACCCAAGGATCGGCGTCTTCATCAGTAGTTGCCCGCGAAGATGTTAAACCGCTGACGCGTCGCCACGATGCTGTATGGCATCGACATGATGTCGTCAGGGTTGTTGATGCGCTTCAGGTTGCGCTTCGATGCCATAGCCAGACGCGATACCTGCGGTGACGGCTCTACGCCAAACTCAGGTGCCATCTCGCACGCCAAGTTGTAACGGAACGCACGCAGATAGCCGGGCGGGAAATGCAGTGTGGTCGCCAGCGTTGCAGGCTGGGTCAGTTCTTCGACCGAAATGAAGTGCCATTCCAGTTCGCGCGTAGGGCGCGGATAGATGTACATTTCGATGTCGGGGAACGTCATGTTGACGAAAATAACCTGCGGGTAGGTAGACGTCACGGTCTTGACCGCGATACCGTTATACTGCTGCTGGTTAATAAATTTGATGCCGTAGCTGACGCCAGTGCCGGGGTCGCGGAAGTACGTCGAGTCCTCAAGCAGCACAGGGCGGTTGCCGATGAAGTCGCCAGAAGGGCCAAGCGTGCGCGACAACTGACCGGCAGGCCACATGAATACTTGGTCTTGCGTTGCGTAGACCGCGAGGCGCTCAGTGTTCCAGCTATCAATCATCTGGTTCATGGCGCGCAGTGCGTCTTGCGACGTTTCAGCCGATGGAACTTCACCTTCTGCCAGAACGCCTAGAAGCCTAAGCGAACCGTTAATTATGTCCCCAGCCGTTTCCATTGGTTAGTCTTCCTGCGTTGCGCGGCGGCGTTTGCTGCCCGCCGACATTTCGTTAACGGGCGCCACTACAGGGGCGTCAGGGTAAAAGCGTTCCCAACCATACTCTTCATCGCAGCGCGCTTCTTCTTCAGAGATGGCAACTTTTGCGCCGTGGACGTCGTGAACAAGGTAGATAACAGCCATAAAAACTCCGTAAAATGGACGGCCCGAAAGCCGCCCAGATTAATTAACTGATCGCCATGAACTGCCACTTGGTGCCGTCTGCATAGAACAGCTTGCCACGGCCAGTTGCATTGGTTGTGATACCAAGCGAACCAACAGGGGCAGAAGTGGTTGTCGTGTTAGCGGTGATTGCAGTGCTAAGGATATAGACGCCAGCATTAAGGTTGGCAGCGGCAATATCGCCAGTAGTCTGGATGGTAGAAGCGATAACGCCACCGTTTGCAACAATCGCGCCGCTGACAGTTACGCTTTCAAATGAAGGATCGGCGTAAGCAACGCCTACTGCTTTAGTATTAGGCATGATTGATCTCCTGAAAATGGGCGGCCCGAAGACCGCCCAAATTGGTTAAGCAACTACAGCGAACTGCCACTTAGTGCCGTCGGAAATGAACATCTTGCCAAGTCCTGTTGCGTTCGTGGTCACGCCAATCGAACCCGCAGGGGCGTCGGTCGTCGTGCTGTTTGCAGTGATTGCAGTCGTAAGGAAGTAGATGCCTGCGCCCGATGAAGCAGTAAGGATCGAGCCGCCGAGCAGCTTGGCTGCATCAACGTTGCCATCTGAAACCTGATAGGCGGAACCGCCATTTGGTAATGCCATGATAATTCTCCTGAAAAGTTATGGCCCCCGGCGAACCGGAGGCCATGATTAAATTAGCCCCACATCCGGACGGCCATTTGCGGACGGATCGTGCTGTAGCCATACAGAACGTCAATACGGCAAGGCATACGGTCGTTGTTGATGTCGTACTGACGAACAACGCGGAGCGAGATGCCGTTGTGTACCTGACGCGATGCCATGTCTACGCCCTGTGGGAGCAGAAGGTCGGCGGTTGCGAAGGTGATGGCATCCTTGTGGTATACGAGGTTCTGCGCGTACTGCGACGATGCTGCACCGACGAACACAACAGCTTTGCTGTTGCCGGGCAGTGTGTTGACAGTGGCAAGCGCATGGCTGGCTGAGTAGACAGGTGCAACAGTGATGTTGCCTGCGCCAGAGCCGTTGAGCGTGACATCAGCCAACGCAACGAACTGGAACAACGAACCTGTGCTTTCACGCGTCTGTGGGTTAACTGCAAAGCAGTCAGCTACAGTGAACACGTCGCCAGCTTTGACGGTGTCGCCGTTACCAGCGCCAGTGATGGCGATGGTGGTTGCACCTTCAGTGGTGACAGCAGCCGAAGTCGTGCCGCCGGTTGCGTCGCGCGAACCAGTGGTGAACTGCTTGATGGACTGCGACATATTGATTTCTTCGAAACCAAGTACGCCAGTACCCATCATGCCGTTCTTGAACTGCTTGCTGACAGTGTCGGTTGGGTTGAACAAGCCCTTCATGCCTTCGACCAAGCCAGCGTTTGCGGCTGGGTTGACGGTGGCATAACGTGGCGACATCACAGCAGCGTTTTCGTTCAGCTTCTGCTGTGCAGCAAGAAGAACAGCCGAAGTAGCTGGCGTAGTGCCGGGCGTGCCGACCGAGTTACCGATGGTTGCAAACGCGTTTGCAACGTCAGCGTCGATGCTGGAAGCAAGCTGCGAGATACGTGGCTTGAGAACGCGCTCTGCGAAATCATCCAACTGCATGGTCAATTCAGCAGTCGTGAAGTTGACGCCGATGTGCTTCTGGTTGGCAACGGTCAGCGTTGTGAACTGCTCGTTGTCGTCCTGTACCTGAAGGGCTGCACCGTCGGTAACAAGCGCACGGTCTGGAAGACGGATACGCAGAGTTGAGCCGATCTTGGCGCCTTCAACAGCAAAGCTGTCGTCGTACTGGCGGTTTACGTTACGTGTAAGCACGAGGTTGTTCTCAAGGATTTCGAGAGCCTTCCGCGTGATCATATCAATGGTTAAAATGCTATTGGACATGGGGTATTCCCTATTTAACGGTTACGTTGTGCCTCGTACTTCTTGATCTGCCGTAGCCGTTCTGCTTCGATCCATTCCGACGTACTCATCGTTTTAGTCGAACGAGGGTCGGTCGTATCGTACTGGCTGGTGCCAGTAGAACGTGCAGTGACAGGAGCAATCGGTGCCGGGGCGGTTGAAGTTTTCTTAACCGGCGGATTAGAAGCCAATCCGGCCTCAATTTTTCCGATTTCCTTTGCTTGCAAGATCGGGTTCAAGCGAGAAATGCGATCAGCTTCTTTGGGGTTGGTGCCTAACCAATAAAGCAGGTCAGGGCCAACGTCCGAAGACTGTATGCTTTGTGCCATGTAATCCGTGACAGGCAGGTTAGGATTGTAGGCGACTTGGTCGAAGTCGTCATATCTATCCCGCGCCGTTTCTTCACGGTCATGGTACTGCTCAAGCATAGCCTGCTGTTCTCTGGCGGTTGCCCGCCGTTCCAGCAACACTTCCGCTTTATGCTCTGCCAAGGCATCGGCATAATCTTCGTAAGTGTCAAACTGCTCAGGGACCAAATCGGCTGGGGCTTGCGCCGGTTGCCGAGACTGGGCTTCAGCTAGTTTCTGTGCTTGCTCTCGTTCCCACTTGCGTTGTTCTCTCGCAAGTCGCTTGCCAACAATCGCGTCCAATTCTTCTTGTGAGAAGGTCTTAGATGCTTCCTGTTCAGCAGGCGTTTCCGGCGTCGTGTTTTCTACAGGCTCGATTGCTGCCGTGGCTTCGAGTTCTGGCGCGGAGGCATCCGCTTCAATAGGAACATTATCGTCCATGTTTAACCCTTAAAGAGTTCCTGATGAGCCGCATCAGTACGGTTGTAGGCCAGACTACATCATTTGATGCAGTCTGGCAATATCGTTAAACTTCTGCTTCTGGCAGTGCTACCGGCGCTAGTTTAGCTTGCTCTGCGGCATACGCAGCTACCACTTCGGCAGTGTGCGTTGCGGCGCAGACAGCCTGCACGCGTGCATCTTCGGCGCTGTAGTCATCGCCGGGCGCGACAACGTGACGGTGGAATGTGCCGCTGATCTGTTCGCCGTCTTCGAGGATGGCGGTCTTTGTGCGTACTTGCACATTGCCATTCTCAAGGACTTCAATCTTATCGACCACTACGTTTTTCTCTAAAGCCATTTTTTTCTCCTGTTTCCAGACCAGCTATCCCGCTGGACATTAGGTTATTGCAGTCCGGCAATATCGTTACGTGTCAACAACGATAGTCTTGACAGTACCATCGCCAAATACGATTTTTAAATCACCATCGGCCACATCAACAAAAATTTGCGCCCAACCTAATTCGGTGTTGGGCTGAGTAACACCGTCTACCAAACTCAATTCTGTCATGCGCCTTTTATATTGCGTTTGATCTTGAATGACCGTGCCCGTCCCTTGGAAAAGGTCTATTCGGTTATTAAGCTGTGTTTTTCTTGCGTATCCGATTGACGCATTTGAAAGCTGCACAGGAATGTCAATTACGCATCCCGAAGGGGCATCTGAAGTGTCGGCAGCATGAAAACGAACGGGGTCGTGACCAAGCGTTCCCCATTCACCATCCCATGTTCCACCTGTAATACGCACGTTGTATACGTTGCGAGTTCTGTCTGCGCCTGCGTTTGTAGCGTCGTCGTAGTCGATAACGCGGCCAATCCGAAAACCGTCATACGTTACAGCTTCAAGATACGGGTCAATCACGTTAATGTCCCAAACGCCGGCGCTGGCCCCGTTCAACGGGTCAATAACCATGGCTACGTCATTACCTTCTAGCAAAGGCCGAATGAATGTTTGGCCGTAAATGGCTTTGGATACATCCTTCGGTTGAATTACAACGCCAAATCGGCCCTCTTTAAAGCTGCAACCTACCCAAGATGAGCAAGTCACATCGCCAACTAGTTGTAAGCCAACGTAGCAGTTGTCTGACAGCACAGCCTCTGCAACAATCGGAAAGCAGAAGTCTACTTTGTAACCAACATAAAAGTTGAACGCCGTGATATTACGCAACGTGATGTTGATTGCGTAGTTAAAGAAGATGCCGACCAGCGTATGTGGTGGAACACCACTTGGGTTGATTGTACCAAGTGAAGGGCCGATAAGACTTAGCCCCTCCATGAAGAACCGCGACTTTTCCTCAAACAAGCCGAGGCCAGAGCCAAAGGTTATCATGTTGCCAGTTGTCAACGCCGTATTGGAAAAGTCTATCGTGGCGCAATCGCCGACTACAGCGTGGAAATGATTTTGCGAGGAATAGGCGACTGTAAAATCTAAAGCGCCGTCACAGCGGTAAGTCCCGGCAGGAAAAAACAGCGTGCCGTTTGACGTTTTTACGCTATTCCAAGCGGCTTGGATTGCAGCCGTTGAGTTTGTTGCACCTGTCGGATCAGCCCCATAATCTAAAACGCTAACAGGCGCTCCAGAAATCATTGAGAAACTTGCTTTTGTTAGCGACATGATAATACCTTAAACAAAATAGAACCCGTTGAACAATATTTCAGTATCATTGTTGAAGTTTGCATCCGTCAAATTGACAGTCGCTCCAGCGCCGGGGACTTTTAAAACGGCAGTCGTTGCGCTATTTTCAATGATAGCCCACGGTTGCGTTGTTACTAAAGAAAGTCCGTAGTAGAAATAAAGTTGGATTCCACCGTTGTATGTGCTGTCTTTTGCAAACGGCAATCCAGTAATTCGAGCAACACCAGTCGCGCTGCCTTTGCTGGTCAACTCAATGCGGCCATTAAAATAAACAGTGCGGCCAATTTTTGTATATTTTCCGTTCCTGCGGCCTGACGCATAAGTTATGCCCGTAGACAAATTATCAAATGAAATTCCGTAATCGGTAATTTCACCTTCCTCATAGTCATTCAGCAATTCGCTGGTCATGCCTGCCGCGTGCGTGTTCGCGCTGAAGTCGATGCCTTTGCCAGCAGTGCCGATTGCAAGGTTATCTCGTGAAACAGTAACTTTACCGTTTTTATCTATTACTACCGACTCAGAGCCAGCAAGGTTTCCGTCGGCAGTCAACAATCGAATAGTGCTTCCGCCGCCAGAATTTGACGATCCAGCATTAATGTCAAGCACGCGGCCATATATAAATGCACTTGGGTAGTTTGTAGCTTGATAAAAAGCTACGTTAGCTACATCAGAGTTTGCCCAAGTTATTGTGGAGCCTTCAACACTTT
>Ga0315907_10000953_pt1 | contig 39649 bp, 32 predicted proteins | sample LakEriMetagenome_3_FD_203525 | JGI IMG/M metagenome (GOLD analysis project Ga0315907, IMG submission 203525) | Freshwater fungal communities from buoy surface, Lake Erie, Ohio, United States - Buoy 12 MA123 | ecosystem: Environmental > Aquatic > Freshwater > Lake > Lake biofilm | place: USA...
GGTTTCCAAGATGCTCTTATTTCTTTTGAGCCCCATCCTTTATATAATTGTTCTTTTAAACTACCATTTCCTGCGAGTCGATTGAAGAAGGCATTCTGATCGATAAAAACAGCTGAATCTCCGAGTAAATCGCGTGCATTGGTAAGGTAAAATAAATTCAATTCATAGGTTCTTGTTTGAGCCGTTTTAGATAAATCATACCCATTACAAATGCGATCCACGTGCGGTGGGTTTTTCGCCCCCGGTTGAGGTTTGGGTATAAAAGAATATCCAGTAAAAGGAAATCGAGGATGACCGTATTGTTCGAAAGGACGCGAAGTTCCTCTACCAACACTAATGGTTGTGGCTTCAAAAAGACACAAACTGGGATATAAGGAAATGGCTAAATCTGATTTCAAATTTGGTGAGGGTGGAATCGGGAGACTGTATTTTGATTTATGCGTATAATTCTTACAGGGTATTACTTGAAATTGACATTGTAACGAATCCTTTAACCAAAATTCACCATTAATCATTTTGGCATATTCACCAATGGTCATTCCGTAAACGATTGGCACGGGGTGCATTCCTACAAAAGACTTGTACTCTGGCTCAAGGATAGGACCATCTACATAGTGAGCGTTTGGATTGGGACGATCAAGAATAATCAATTGTTTATTATGTTCAGCGCATGCCTCCATTACATAATGAAGCGTAGACAAATAGGTATAGAATCGAACGCCAACATCCTGAATATCAAAAACAACTACATCTACATCCATTAAATCAAATGCCGTAGGTTTCTTATGGTTCCCATATAAAGAAACAACTGGAATTCCGGTCCGCACATCGTTTGAGCTATTTATGTGTTCGCCGGCATCTCCTTCTCCCCGAAACCCATGCTCTGGGGCAAAAATCTTAACTAAATTAATCTCTTCACAAAGTAAGGTATCAACAATATGTACCCCCTTGATCACCGAGGTTTGATTGGCCACTACAGCTACGCGTTTTCCTTTCAAACTATCTATATAGAGCGACATACGTTCAGCACCGGGATATACCGTTTTAGCATCCGATGGAACAGCGAATACAGAAGCATTCAATAACCAAACAAGTATAAAAACGCTAGTCAATCGAAATAAAGCCAGATAATTTTCATGACCTTGTAAAAGGCGCACTAGATTCCCGTATTTTTGGGAAACAAAATAAAACAACGTGTCAGTAGAAATTTTCATTGCAAAACGGATTCTCCCGAATCGCTCGCAAGGTATAAAAGTTTCACGACCCATATTGCGTATAGCAGTGATAAGTATTTCACTATCCATTGTTGTAAACCTCTTAACCCTTGCTGTTGTTAATGGATTTCAAAATGAAATCCGACGAAAAGTCACTGGTTTTTCAGCGCCACTTTTTATTCAAAACGAAAACAATGCTGAGTTTTATGAATCCGATCCGATTCACTCTTCCATGATGATAGAAAACATCCTTTCATCAATTGATGATGTTCAAGGATTCAATCGCGTAGCGTATAAACCTGGATTAATTCAAGCGATTGGAAAGCGCACGGATGTCATCGGTTTGGTTTTTAAAGGCATTGACAGTGCCTACAATTTTACTTTTCTCAAGGAACACCTAAAAGAAGGAAAAATTCCTGACTACACGAAGGAAGCTTCCTCTTCAGACATCTTAATTTCCAAAAGAATCTGCAAACAGTTAAACCTAAAACTAAACGATGAGGTTTCTGCATTTTTCGTAAAGGACTCCCCTATTTCTAGAACATTCAATATCGTTGGAATTTACGATACAGGGTTCGAAGACTATGATGAAAAATTAGTGATATGTGATATTCGCGTAACACAGAAATTAAACGATTGGGGAATCAGCGGGCAACTGGACCTGTGGGATTCGTTAGTGAATAATAAATTCGTTGTTTCATTCAGCCTGCAAGGAAATCCATCCAATCTAAGTTATGACTGGGGAAAAGGATTAACGCAATTCCGAGGACAATATCTACCTACGGAATTAAAGGATACCACCTTGTATTTAAAACTCTATGAAACCACAAACAAACATAAAACCCAACTGATTGATTCACATCGCATTAATATCCGTTATTTAAACACAGCAAGAACAGCTGAGGGTTCATCCGGTGAGCCCTACAAAGAAATACTTGATGAGGTTGGCCTTCATTATAGATTCCATTATCCTATAAGAAACCAAGAAACGCGGATTTATGAGGTGAAGATAACAGCCGGCAATGGCACTTCGGATGATTTTATATCAGGATATGAAATCCACACCAAGGATTGGTATCAAATGAATAATACCCATAAAAACATCACTAAATCCATTAAACTTATACCAACGGAGCATGGTGAAATGGTTAAAGTGGTAAGTATTTTTGACCTAGAGCAGGATCTTTTCAATTGGTTAGCCTTCCTTGACATCAACGTGGTAATAATCTTAGTCCTGATGATGCTTATCGGAATAATCAATATGGGTTCAGCCCTCTTGGTACTCATCATAATTCGGTCCAATTTTATTGGATTAATGAAAGCAATGGGCAGCAGCGATGGTCAACTTCGCCGAATTTTCATGATTCAAGCAGCTTATTTGGTTGGAAGCGGAATGCTCATTGGAAATCTGGTTGGCTTAGGAATTTATTGGCTCCAAGGGTATACAGGAATTATAAAACTAAATCCGGAAGTATATTATTTGGATAAAGTCCCCATGGAATTAACATTCAATACGTTCTTATTCCTAAACGCAGGAAGCTTTGCTGTATGCATGCTTGCGTTGTTACTTCCTAGCGCAATAATCGCCAGAGTCAATCCAGTAAAAACGATTAAATTTAATTAATCTCGGGAAAGGCGACGACGATCTGCTTCTTTCAAAAATATCTTACGAATACGCAAACTGTTTGGGGTAACTTCCGCATACTCATCGCTTTGAATATATTCTAAGACCTCCTCTAAGCTCATGATTTTGGCAGGGATAATTTTCACCTTATCATCAGAACCGGAAGCACGCATGTTCGTTAATTTCTTCGTTTTGGTAATATTCACTGTCATATCTCCAGCACGAGCATTCTCCCCGACCACCTGTCCTTCATAGATATCCTCATTCGGATTGATAAAGAATCGTCCGCGTTCTTGTAAGTTATTAATGGAATAAGGAATTGCTGTACCTTGCTCTAAGGAGATTAGGGAACCGTTTTGACGTCCAGGAATTTCACCTTTATATGGCTGATATTCTAAGAATCGGTGTGTAACGATTGCTTCCCCAGCGGTTTGAGTTAGCAAGTAGCTTCGCAACCCAATAATACCACGTGAAGGGATTAAAAACTGAATAATCATTCGACCTCCTCTCGGTTCCATGGACGTTAACTCACCCTTTCGTTTAGATACCGCTTCTACCGCTGTACCGCCATATTCTTCAGGTAAATCGATTGTTAACTCTTCAATTGGCTCACAACGCTGTCCATCAATTTCTTTAAAAATAACTTGTGGTTGTCCTACTTGAAGCTCATACCCTTCTCTACGCATGGTCTCAATAAGTACGGATAAATGCAGTACTCCTCTACCGTGTACCATCCAGCGATCGGCTTTGTCGGTATCAATAACACGTAAAGCTAAATTCTTCTCTAATTCTTTATGTAGACGTTCCTGTATATGCCGTGATGTCACAAACTTACCTTCCTTTCCAAAAAATGGAGAGTCATTAATGGTAAACAACATGGACATGGTAGGCTCATCCAATTCAATGGTTGGAAGCGGATCTGGATTTTCAGCATCACATACCGAATCACCGATATCAAATCCTTCCAATCCCGTAATGGCGCAAATATCTCCAGCTTGAACTTCCGTTACTTTTCGGCGCTCAAGTCCATCAAATACAAAAACCTCTTTGATTTTATGTTTCTGCAAGGTTCCATCACGTTTTGCTAAAACTACCGGTTGATTTTCCACAATTTTACCTCGGCTTAATCGTCCAATCGCAATTCTACCGACATAGGAAGAATAATCTAACGAGGTGATTAATAGTTGCGTATTCCCTTCAGGAATTTCTCTTGGCTTGAAATAATCCAATATTTTATCTAAAAGCGGAGTAATATTTGTGGTTGGATTTTTCCAATCTTCTGACATCCAGCCATTTTTAGCTGAACCGTAAATTGTAGGAAAATCCAACTGTTCTTCAGACGCATCCAATTCAAACATCAAATCAAATACCTTTTCATGCACTTCGTCCGGTGTACAGTTCTCTTTATCGACCTTATTAATTACAAGCAGTGGATTGATTCCCATTGCTAGTGCTTTACCCAATACAAAACGTGTTTGGGGCATGGGGCCTTCGAATGCATCTACAAGGATACATACACCATCCGCCATGTTTAATACCCGTTCCACTTCACCACCAAAATCGGAGTGACCTGGGGTGTCGATGATGTTGATTTTTGTGTCTTTGTAAGTAACTGATACGTTTTTTGAAACGATCGTAATTCCGCGTTCACGCTCCAAGTCATTGTTATCTAAGATCAGTTCTCCAGTTGGACGATCTCGTTCATTCAGCACAGAACCTGCTTCGATTAATTTATCAACTAATGTTGTTTTGCCGTGGTCAACGTGTGCAATAATGGCAATATTCCTGATTTCCATACCTTAAATCCTATCTTCGTTTTTTTGTAAAATCATTTGATGCTGAAGCCTTGCGGTCTCCGCCGCCTCCAAATTTGCGATCTCCACTAGAACTTCTGGATCCACCACCTCCGGACTTACGATCTCCACCGCCTCCAAATTTTCGGTCTCCGCCACCGGAATTTCTTGCACCACCACCTCCGAATTTACGGTCTCCACCGCCTCCGAATTTACGATCCCCTCCTCCACTACTGCGTCTTCCAGAAGAAGAACTCCCGCCCTTTCCTCCTGCTGAAACTTCCACACTGATGGAATGTCCTTCGAATTCCGCTCCGTTTAATTTCTTGAGTACCTTATCTACATGCTCATTGTCTGTATCAAAGAAGGAAAAAGAAGCCATGATGTCAATTCGACCTACATTCCCAGATTTCAACCCTGTGGCATCACAAACAACACGAAGTAAGCCTCCAACATTCAACCCATCTCTTTTTCCTAGATTAACAAAGAATCTAGTTTTATTCTCATCTCTTCGGCGTTCACCTGTAGCACGTTCGCCAAAACGATCAGCTTTTGACCCTTTCTCCGCACGTTCCGAAGCATTTAAATCTCCTGCACGTTCATAATATTCTATGAAACGGTTGAATTCTGCTGAAACGAATAATTTAATTACCTCTTCTTTGCTCAAGTCTTGAAAATGACTAAACATATCCGGAAGGAATGGTTGAATCTCCTTTTCTCGAATCGCGGTGGAGGTCACTTTTTCAACTAATTTTTTAAGTTGAACTTGACAAATTTCTTGTGCATTTGGTATTACCCCTTTAGTGAAATCCGTGCGCATTTGACGTTCAATTCCTCGAACCTTAAATAATTCCTTTTGCGTTAAAAGACAAAGGGATTCTCCTTTCTTGCCTGCGCGTGCTGTTCGTCCACTTCGGTGTGTATAGTTTTCAATGTCATCCGGTAAATTATAGTGGATAACATGTGAAATAGAATCTACATCAATTCCACGTGCCGCAACATCTGTAGCTACCAATAACTGAACTTCTTTACTTCTAAATCGAGCCATGACCATATCACGCATTCCTTGAGAAAGGTCTCCGTGTAAGGGTTCAGCATTATACCCGTCCCGACTTAATTTCTGAGCAACATTAGCCGTTTCATTTTTAGTCCGACAGAAAATTAAGCCATAGATTTCTGGATTAAAATCGATCAAACGTTTTAAGGCTGGATAACGATCTTTCTCATACACCATATAATAGATGTGATGAATGTTCTCGTTTCCTTGATTTTTGTGACCGATTGAAACCTCAAGCGGCTCAGACATATAGTTCGCTGCAATGGCGGCGACTTCTTTGGGCATGGTTGCCGAAAACAACCACACACTTTTGGAATCGGGCGTATATTTCAAGATATCGTCGATATCTTCTTTGAATCCCATATTTAACATTTCGTCAGCCTCATCCAGTACAACAAATTCAATCTCGTTCAATTTAATCACCTTACGGTTCATTAAATCCATAAGACGTCCTGGTGTTGCAACGATAATATCGACTCCTTTACGAATGTCTGTAATCTGCTTTTTAATATCTACTCCACCGTATACCGAAACTACACTCGCATTTAGGTATTTACCAAAGATTTTTAAATCGTTAGAAATTTGCAAACAAAGTTCACGGGTTGGACAAATAATTACCGCCGTTGGATAAAGTTGTCCTGGTTCGATACGACTAAGTAAGGGCAAGCCAAAAGCTGCCGTTTTACCAGTTCCTGTTTGTGCTAGTCCTACAAAATCGCTTTCTTCTTGGAGTAGATGTGGAATCGCTTGTTCCTGGATGGGTGTTGGTTCGGTGTACCCGAGCTCTTTGATAGACTGCAGCACCTCATTCCGCAATCCCAACGCTTCAAATGTCATTGATTTCTTCTAAAATTAGGTGCAAAGGTAGGTATAATATAATGGAACTTACTATTATTTTGAAATGAAGCGTGAAATGATAGAGCCAAATCGGAAAGAATTTCTAATTTTGGGCAAAATCAAACATATGGACTTACAAGGAATTATTTCCATCTCTGGTCGCCCAGGATTATTTAAAATCGTTACGCAAGGAAAAAGCAATGTGATTGTAGAATCTTTAATTGATAAGAAACGATTTCCTGCCTTTGCGTCGGAAAAAATAAGTTCCATAGAGGACATCAGCATTTTCACATCCGAGGAGGATGTCAAATTAACGGAGGTATTTGCATCCTTGTTAACTCAAAACGAAGGAAAGGAAAGCATCAGCCACAAAGTGGAAGAGTCGGTATTGAGAAGTACATTTACCAGCGTATTGCCTAATTACGACATTGATCGTGTGTATTTATCTGATATTCGCAAGGTATTTCAGTGGTACAACCTGTTGCTCAAAGAAGGTTTATTGAAATTAGAAGTGGTAGAGGAAACGGAAGCTACACCTGACGGTAAGGTAGACAAAGAAGCAAAAAAGATAAAAACTGAGGCCGTTAAGAAAGCCACGAAAAAAGTCACCACTAAAGAACCCAAAGCGGCGAAACCGGCGGTAACCAAAAAAGCACCGGTAGTTAAAACAGGAAGTTCACGCGGGAAATAGACCTAATCTTTCTTAAAGATACTCCCCACCTCTTTTCCGATTCTCGATAAGGTGTCTACCCCTATCCCAATGGCATTCCCGGAGATGTCCTCATATTCCTTGAACAGATTCTCTTTTTCTTGTCCAGGCATAACCAACACCCAATCATTTTCCTCATAAGCCTTTTGCACCTTAGATAAGAAGTTTTCCGCCTCGGAAAAATAAGAGACCGAACCGACGCGGGCTCCAACCGCTATTAAAAAATCATTTTCTTTGCGCTCTGCGCACATGAAGAAATCGGAAATTTCTTCGATTGGGACATGCTTGGACGTTGCAATGATTTTATTGGCTATTCCTACCTTTAAAAAACGGTCGTAGGTTCCTGCATGCATAAACGCTTCTATCGGAATCTTTAATTCATGAGATAAGCGAAGCACTCGTTCAACCCACGAAACAAACGTAGGCTCTAATTCGGCGAGAACAGGTGCAACAACTACAATTTTTTCATAATTCACAGAAGGACGTTCGACCTGACAAAAGAAAATAGTTTTGTCACAAGAATCCATAAGGTGGGCTCGATCGTCTCCAATAATACGCTTGAATAAATTAATTTTATTGCTGTCGTTAACCAAAACGACATCCGCAAATAGCTCCTTAGAAACCCTGGAAATTCCCGAAGAAACATTTAAATCAATCGTGGCAATCGTATTTAATTTAGTTTCATATCCGGAGAAATGCTTGACAATCTCCTCCAAATTTTTACGAGACTTATGAATAATACGCTCTGCGTAGCTTGATGTAGGAAGCACACTAACAATGGAAATCGGATTTATCACTTTAGGATCTGATACCTGCAGGGCAAATTCTAATAACTTTTCATTTCCTTGAAGTTCATTCATGGCAACAACGAGGTGTTTGTTACGAAGTTTAGTTTCATATGCCTCATCCTCACCCTCATCTGCAATTTGAATTAACAGCTCTTTTCCTGCATGTTCCGTAACAAAGGAGGCGGTCATGCACGTAAATAAGATAAGTAAAATAGTCCCATTCACAATATTTATGTTCAGAATGTGGTCTTGATACCCGACCATAATAATTGCTAAGGTGGCCGCAGCATGAGAAGTACTTAAACCAAATATCACCTTTCGTTCTACGTTCGACATCTTGTAGATTAATTGTGTGGCAAATGCAGCCAACCATTTACTGAAAATTGCGAAAAGTGTTAATGATGCCGCAATAATCAAAGGCCAAGATCCTTGAAACAAGGCCCTGTAATCAACCACCATGCCTACAAAAATCAAAAAACTGGGAATGAACAACGCATTACCAATAAAATCAATGCGGTTCATTAACACGGAATTGTGTGGAATAAATCGATTTAAAACCAAACCCGCGACAAAAGCCCCGATGATATGCTCAATACCTGCAACCTCAGCCAAGAAAGCGGAGAAAAAAACCACCGAAAGCACAAAAATGTATTGGGAAGATTTCTCGCTGTCGAGTTTCTTTAAAAACCAACGAGTGATTCTTGGAAGAACCAAGAACATAAACAAGGAAAAGAAGGTAAGTGAGGTCAACAAACGAATCCAGAATTGAAGATCTAATTGTCCTTTCGAAGCGCTCGAAATTATAGCGAGAATAATCAAGACGGCAGTATCGGTTAAAATGGTACCTCCTACAGTGATGGCTACAGCGCGATGCTTTGAGAGACCAAACTTGCTTAAAATTGGATAAGCGACTAAGGTATGCGTAGCAAACATGCTTGATGTTAGTAAACTTGCCATTGGAGTCATCTGTAACCCGTAGTAACAAAGTGGATATCCGAGTAAAATTGGAATGAAGAAGGTAAACATTCCAAACACCAAACTTTTTTTATAGTAACGCTTAAATTGATTGAGGTCAAGTTCTAACCCAGCCATGAACATAATATAAAGTAAGCCAATCGTAGAAAATAGTTTAATCCATCCTTCAGCAGCCAAGGTGTTTTCACCAATAATGCCTAATCCTTTAGGTCCAATGATAATACCTGATAAAATCAAACCAATAATGCCTGGAATGCGAATGCGGCGCAACACAATGGGAGATAAGAGAATAATAAAAAGCAACAATGAAAATACCAATACGGGATTGGTAAGCGGGAATTGAAATTCTGAAAGAAGATGCTCTAAGAAATAATTCATGTAAGCAAATGTACGGCATTGAACAAGCAAAACATCGCCATCAAACGATATTTTTAACGAAATCTGCTAAACGCGCAACTTGTAACCTTCTTGAGAATTGTTCCGTGTTAACAGATTCACATCGAATGTCACCATGATTTATCAATTCCTTCCAGACATTGTCTATTTCTCGAATTAAATGAATCTTATCAACAATCGAAATACCTGCGTTTGTTTGATGAATAATCTCGGCTTGCACACTTTTTTCTTCTCCTTCATTTACTTTTGAGAAACAAAGCCAGATTCGTCTTTTCGCTGCCAAGTAATCAAATATTTTGGTACCAAGAATCCTATAATCGTTAAATAATAATAATACATGATGACTCCTTAAAGCGACTTGATACTCATGATTGGGAATAGCATCATGAAAATGTAAGTTATCGGATAACAAACTAAATTTAGTTTTAAATGAATGTTTCTGCTCATCCGATAAATTGACGCCAAAAAAATTAATTTCTAATTTAATCTCAACATTCGATTTGATTGATTCACAAATACCTTCTAAGAACTCATTGATTGGATGCCATGGATAAATCCTTCCTCCAAATGCGATGCGTATGCAGTTAGTATTATTGGAAACACTCTTATGTCCTTCTGATGGTGCATCATCATACCCATTTGGGAAAATAACTATTTCCTTTAGATTAGTTATTTGTTTAATTTGATTTGCAGTGAAATCTGATACCGTTTGAATTGATTTAGCAGAAGCAACAATGTTCTTTTCAACCAACTTGTTCATCAAATAAAATACTTTTGATTGTTGTCTTGTATTATTGTTGGTCCACGGGTCCCGATAATCCGCAATCCAAGGTACATCGAAACCTGCGCTTAATTTACGAGCATAATGAAATAAGACAAAAGGTTCACCGGTAGCAATGATTACATCCACCGGATGCTGAGCCAAATAGGCCTTTGCCGCTTTGTAAAGTTCTTTCTTGGGTCCGACCACAAAAAAAAACTGCAACACTTCATAATATCCAGAAATCACTTTTCTCAACCACCTAAACCGCTTCTCGCCAAAGCGCATTAAGAGCCGATTGCTTAGGTTTGGAGAATAGGGAGTGCGAAGAATGGTCCCCTGAGGCAACTCCTCAATAACCAACTCTTTACTCCACCCCGGAGCGACAAAATCCAGGTGATTTCCATACACATTCCCCCACTGTCGAGTAATCACAATGGGTTCTACATCAAACTCCTTGAAATGGCTGAACCAGCTGAATGGTCGTAATCCTCCCACTGAAACGTAAGGCGGAAAGTCGTAGGCAAGGATTAAGACGCGGATCATGAATCAAAGGTACAAATTCCCTTCATGAAGCGATCGATAGATTTCATTCAACTGCTCCACAATCACCTCCGAGGAAAAGCGACGTTTTGCAGATTGCCGAATGGTTTCCGGATCGTAGGTAACATAGGATTGAATCAGTTGAAGCATCCCCTTCGCGAAGGCCTCTGAACTGCCTTCCGTTACTATACCTGTTTCTTGGGTAACGATATCCCTTACCCCTCCCGAATCTGTAACGACCACCGGTTTTCCCATTGCTTGCGCTTCAGCGATGGTCAAACCAAAAGTTTCTACTTTGCTCGTTGAAAGAATCGCTTGATGGGCGGCCATTTGTACTTTAACCTCTGCCCGATTAAGTCTTGGCAACCAATAGACATTTTCCAATTTCAAGGATTCACACAACGCACGAAGTTCCTGCTCCAAAGGCCCATTGCCGGCAATGGAAAGTCCCACGGCAGGATATTGCTTTTGCACAAGGCTGAACGCTTCAAGCAATAAGCGGTGATTTTTTATGGGGATAAAATTTCCGATGATCAAGAACTTAAAAGAGGTTGCTTTCGAGAAAGGACGGATGAGGGAAGTAAAGTAGGATGCGTCTACGATATTTGGAAGGACCACCACGAGTTCTCTTGACTCCAATTCAATGTTAGACAAAGTGTGTTTCATGGCAAATTGACTCACGAACAGCACTTTATGACAATGTGCATACGTATTTCTCAGAAGAGACAGGTCTTTGTTTGTGTATTGTTTTGGGTTAAAAATAAGTCCTGAAGTGTGTTCTGTATGAACCTGAGGTAGGTTATTTTTTTTGGATAACATATATCCAATGACACCCCCCATAAACATCGCATGGCTGTGGATTACTGCAAATTCTTTTGGATCAAGGTGAAACGCCTTCATGGCCTTTCTCACCCATCGGAAACAATATGCATAAGACATCGCACGAAAAAAAGGCAATGGCGGAGCCACACCTACTCGTAACACACGAATACCGTCTTCTTGTGTGTAGGAAACCGTTGAACGCTTAGTAATCGAACTCGCAAAGGTACCCAGCATAAATGGATGAATCACGGTCACTTGATGTCCGTAGTCTCTGAGCATATGGGCTTGTTCCTGCACAAAGCTACCGGCTGTGGGATGCACCACAGAGGGATACCAGGAGGCAATCAACAGAATATTCAATGAGTTATCGCGCATGGAGACCAATGTTCAAATAGTTTAGTGCGACTTTTGGGCATTCCGTGAACAGATACCAAGAAGGGCGATGCTTCCAAGCATTGATCCAAATTTGAGATGCGACAAGGAATTGTTTGTTTTGGCGTGCTTGATACAAATACATGCGGTACTTAGAGTCGATGTATTCATTGAAATAATTCGGGGGTAATTTCCCCTCAAAAATAGCAGAGTAATTGTCCCTTAAATCTTGAATGGCCAAAATGTACTGGTTCACCTCCGTTAAGCGAATTTTTCTCATTCCTTGAACCACTGTTCCTTCGTCATGAATATTCTGAATAGCGGTAAACTCTTCCATTTGATAAACAGGATATTGAGCTGCAATTCGTAACCACAGGTGGGTGTCTTCCCATAATCTGAAGCGCACATCAAATCGTACATTTTCAAGAATGGAACGGTGCACACAAACCTGGGATGGGATTAAAAATTTGCTGCCGATTTCTAATAAAATACGGTTATTAAGATTTAAAAATTCTTTCCGTTTGCCAGCTTCTTCCTGTTGTGTGGTTATTCCTGTGGCGATCAAGCCAGGGGAAGGTTTGATATCCTCGATGAATTTAGCTAATTCCCTAAGATGATTTGGTTGGTATTCATCATCGCTGTCCAGGAAGCAAATCCACTCTCCCGAGGAGTGCGAAATGCCCTTATTACGTGCAGCGCTGCGTTCGGAATTGTTTTGATAGACATATTTGATTCTTGGGTCGTTAAAGCTTTTTACGACATTTTGTGTGTTGTCGGTGGAACCATCGTCGACGACAACTAATTCCCAATCTTGATCCGATTGCTTAATTACACTTCCGATGCTTCTTGGCAAAAATTTTTCACGGTTATGACATGGCAGTACGATGGAAAACATTTTTCGAATTATTTACTAATTAAAATGGCTAAGGTATCCATCTTATCGAGGTAAATTTTATACCCGACTTCTACTAAACTCGCATTTATTTCCCGATGAATGTCATATGTTAAGTGAGCATGTTCAAATATCAAGTAATCCGGTTTATATGTATTAAAATTAATTGAATCTATGACTTCTTTTTCAAACCCTTCAACATCAATGAGTAAAAGTGTTCGTTTTTTATTTTTCAATTCATATTTATCGATAATATATTGAAATGGCTTTCCTTGAACGGTTTCTTTACGTAATTCACTTTCAGTAAAATGTCGTAAAACTCCTTTATTCATGTGCATGGAGGCGATGAGTGAATTTCCTTTGGTTAGTTCTTCATTGGGGCTAAATAAATCGACCAACATTTCTTCTTTCGTAATTGCAATATTTTCAAAATAAATATTTTCACGTCCAAGAAAATTGGATTGAAGTTTCATAAAAACGGATTTCTGCGGCTCAATATAAACTCCACTCCACTTTTTCTTTATTACAGCTTGATAAATTGGATCAAAATCAACACCATCGTTTGCCCCAATTTCAACAAAAAAAACATCCTCGGGGAGTTTATCAACAAATTTGGTTAATAAATTTTGAAACATTGGAAGCCTTTGAAGTGCTGTTTCAATGCGACTTTTAATCCTCCATCTTAGTAATCCTATCATTTTAGTTTTCCAATGTTAATTTGTTCAAACAGACTTTCAATTTGATGAATGTCAACAATATAATCAGCAGATTGCGGATCATTACCCTTGAATTCCTCATTATAAATACGGTAATAAAAATTATTCGTTTCTAATGCCATTAAAGCGTACATATTCATAGGCCAATCGGAATTAAAAAGCTCGATTACTACTGCCCCAGAAACTGCAAGCATATTGGTTAGGCATGCACCATGTTGGGCAAAAATTACCTCACTTTCCGAGAAGAGTTTGTATTGATCGTCTACGTTAAATTTTTCAAGTTCTATGTATTCAAAACCATATTGTGAAAGGATTTTAAACAGGGCAAGCTCATTACATATTTTTCTAGAGTTAGACCTGTTTCTTGAAATATAAATTCTTCTTGATAAAGTTTTTTTTGATACAATTCCATTAATGACTGTTTTAAGGATTTTCGTAGAAAACCTCGAGTTGAATCCTAAATTCTTCGTACCTAAAAAGTCACAAAACACAAATTTTTCAAAAGAAAGGTATGGCCTATCGACGTCGATCTCGATGATTCGATCCGTTTTTATTTTATACAATTCAATGGCATCTCTTTGCCATTGGTTTTGAAATTTATTGGTATAAACGGAGAGATTCTCATAATTCGATAACAGATGAATCACCCTAGCCAAAAATTCTACATGAAAATGCCAATAGTTTGTCGGCGCATGCACAAACGTCCCTTCAGCGATACGATAAGGAGCCCTTAAAAAATCCAAATTATAGAAAAAATTATAATGAATCGGATCCTTACCCATGTATGTGTTCAAATATAGTTTTTTATTTGAATCCATGATTGATCCATTTTCAACAAAAACATGTATGTCCGTTAAATGATAAATGTTCGTTTCGGGGTTGGTGACTTCGTGTAATTCTAATTCAATCCAATCCTCTAACATTACACTTAACGTTACTTGCTCAACCTCCATATCATGGATGGTAGAATATTTATCTTTTGTTTCTAAATACCCATAGGTCTTGGGTAAATTCCTGTGGAGTTTATTTAATATTGCCCACCTTCTAAAAAAAAACAACAGAAATCTTCTCATAAATAACTATTCTTCTGTTTACTTAACTTAAACCATAAACAACGGCGCAGATGAAACAGAACACTCCGATAGAACGCACGGCCTTGCAATGGATTCTTTAGAACCGTTTTCCACACTGCTTGCCAGCCTTTCTTGGGACGTCCATTCCAGAAAAAACGAAAGGGATCAAACCAAGCGGCGTTCCACAAATGAACCGCATACGTATTTTCGGTCCGAAAACTCCTTGGGTCTTTCGTATCGGCTTGCTCGAAGGGCATAGGACAAAAATAGTCGAAAGGATAAATGGTATTGCTGCCTACACGTTGCGTTGATTCGTTGCCCTCATCAAAACCAAGAGCAGAAAATATGGGTTGAATTTCAAGCGGTATTTCACGGTATTCGCTATCCGATTTATTCATATATATCTCTAGGCACGCCTTCACGGTCGGGTGATTTTTGACAGCACCAATTACTACCGGCTCGATCATGCCATTGTTGGCCCTACCCCAAAATGCTTGTTCCTTCAATAAATCATCCAAAGGCTTAATGATGAGCATGTCCGTATCCAAATAGATACCACCGTGATTGCACAAAATTCTCAACCGAGCATAATCGGATAAAAACGCCCATCGGTGTTCCCTCATCGCTTTTTTGGCAAAGTCACAGTCCATGGGTGTATTGCTTAAATCCCATTTGATGATCTCAAAATCCGGCATTACTTTTCTCCAAGAATCCATGCATAGCCGGATGTTCTCAGGAAAAGGATCCTTGCTGAACCAGAAATAATGAATTTTTTTGGGAATCATGTTAGCGATACTTCACGGCATTTTTAATGTAAAGCCAAAGAAACCCGAAACGCCAAGCGTTCAGTAGCAACTCAAGCCTTTCGGAAAAAGAAAACCTCGAATCTTTATTTCTATGGAAATAACGATATAAATAGGTTTCCACGGTAAACGTTATAGGAAGCCTATGTTGCTTTAAAATCCTCAAAATGTATTTTATTTCAGTAAAGCTATTTTTTACAGTAGATAAGCGCACATTCGTGGAATGCTGTCGAAAATAGTTCAGCCCTTGAGCATTGTATGAAATTAAATTGGTTTTCAATAAAAGGTTTAACCAAAAATACCAATCCCCAACGAGTTTCAACTTCCCCATTGTGTTAAACATTTCTATGTCCTTCACCTGTTCATTTAGTAACGTTTTCTTGAATAACACGGCGCTTGCATTAGGAATAAAATTATCCTTCAACATCCAATTCTTTATGAAATCTATGGGATTAGTGGTAAAGTTTTGAGCAAAGCATGGATAAGATTTTTTGAAAGGCATATGGGTAAATCCATAAATCGTTGCAGGATTGGAAGAAGCATCAATGATTTGAGAATTGCAATACACCATTTCAGCATCCGTTTCCACGATTAATTCATTGATAAAATTGATATCTGACACATCATCACTCTCGGCAATCCAAATCCATTCCCCCTTCGCGATATTTATGCCTTTTTCCCACTGTTTAAAGGTGCTACCGCTGTTTGTTGTGTTATACTCGATGTGGCTGATTTTCTCATTTCCGCGATAACTTTCTATGATTTCCCGGCTGTTATCGCTTGAGCAGTCGTCGAAGAGAATAACCTCAATGTTTTTGTAGGTTTGATTTAACACAGAATCTATGCGTTCCTTTAAAAAAGGCGCATGGTTGTAATTCGGAATAATTACACTAACCAAGGGTTTGTATGAGGGTTCTCCATTCATTATTGAACCGATTCGCATCGAACTCTTCTTTTGCGTAAAGGTAAGCCTTTTTCGATAGGGTCTCATATTCAGTGCGATCTACGAGGAGTCTACTCAAGAAGTTAACTGTTTCATTCACACAGTTCAAAGGGTCTGTAAGTATGGCTTGTACACCGTGGTTCAATACTTCGGGAATAGCACCTACCGCTGTGACCAAAGGAACACATCCGAAGGCCATGGCTTCTGATATCACCTTCGGGAAACCTTCGCTTTCCGAAGTCAGGACCAGCACATGGGATGAGGCATAGCATTGTTCAAGGGTTTCCCTGTTCGTAATAACACCAAGACATTGAACATTTTGCGGTGCATTGATGGGCTGGTCAATCCCAACCGCACGAAACCTTATTCGAGGATCTTGTGAAAAACGCTCGGCAATTTCGAAAAATAACGCAATACGTTTCTCTTTCGCTTCTCTTCCGACATAAAGGACATGAAAGACTTCCTCAGGTTTTGTAGTTAATTCCATGGGAATCGTAACTTGGTGGCTAATGACTGAAATTCGCTGTACCAATTCTAATGGATAACGCTGCTCTTGGTATAGGGGCTTAATCCAACGCATCAATCCGGCATTAACAAGGACACGGTGATTAATTCGTGGAGCCCAATCGTTTAATAGAAAGGATGCATCGGGTGAATGATTGTTCGAGTTGTTGTGCACAATATCGATTATTTTAACATGGGGAGCCAATTGGTCCCATAAAAATTCAATGGATTCCCGGTGCCAAAAAATGACGATGGGATTAGGACAAGCATTGATTTTTTTCAAGAGACGCCTAATGTACCATGCTCTAATCAACCGGCCAAAGCGTTTCGCTTCTAAATAATTTGAAAGAAAAGTCAAGCGACCAAAAGCCTCGAATTCTGATTTTAATTGAGTTCCTTCCTTTTTGCCCTCGACACTTTGTTTAAAGGCCATGCCCTTCCACGGAGTAACCTTGTAACGAATGAAAATTTCTGCTGGGTAATCTGAAAGCGCATTCAAAACATCCAGATGAACTCGTTCTGTACCTCCAACGGAGGCCAAAGGAAAGAAGTAGAACAGGTTATAATGGCTCATTTACTGCTTGTTCAAAAAGTGTTAGATACTCCCGAGCACAACGGTTTAAATCAAATTTTATAAACGCATCCTTCGTAAATGAAACTAGTAGTCGATAATGTTCATCATCAAGAATTAATTTATCGATTTCACGAATTAATGCCTCTGTTAAATACGTTTCATTTTGTTCTATCAAAACTCCTGCAAGTTCATTTTTTTGCGTTTTAAGCATTACCGCTATATCGCCAACCTCAGTGGAAATTACAGGTAAATTAAACGCCAACGATTCAATAATTGTATTTGGCAAACTTTCACTTAATAAACTTGGAAACACGGTTAAATCAACATCCGAATAAAATTCGTGGATATCGGATACATTTTCTAACCAAAAAACATCAGCTGATTTATGCGAATAGGTTTCTTTAATGGTGTTCATAAATTGTGAGGAAGAATACCCTAATTTCAACCTTAGAAAAGGAAATTTCTTCTTAAGTACAAGAAACGCATCCAGCAAATATGTCCATCCTTTACCTTTTTGACCTCTAGCAAGTAATCCCAAGGTAATAACAGAAACCTGATTTAAAGTCTGCCTATTCTCTCGATCAAAACCCAGATAAATCTTTTTTACCTTATCGATTATATTCGCTGGTATGGTGGTTAAATTAGCCTCTGAAACAATCGCTATAGCTTGAACCTTATCAAAAATATTTTGAATACTCTCGTTAAAATTGATTCGGTTATCGAATGATAGTAATTCACCGGGATTCTTTTGGTAGTATTCATAAGACCCATGCATACTAATCACATGAGGAATATTCAATGTTCGATGGATAAAATAATCTGATTCAAACAGGTGACTATTTACAACGTCGATTTTCAGTTTTTTAATCAACTTCCGCAGTTGATATTTAAAGTAAACTGACTTTGGATAATTTTCATTTTTCCGTAAATAATTAACCTTCTCCTCTTCAAAAGGAAACTCAAATATATTTGGGTGAGATAGGTATTCCTTGTATATATGATTGTTTTGCTTGTAAAATAATTGCCACAAATAAATGGTGTGACCCTGATCAGCTAACTTCCTCGCCAAGCGACAAACAAAGGTTTCAGCACCACCGGTACTTAAGTTGTTAATGGCCAATAATATCCTCAAAACCTATATCTTTTTTTGAAAATTCGTGAATTTTTAAATAGAATCAATGCGGACACTATGCGAGCCTTGCCAATAAAAAATCGGAATAAAATTCTTCTTGTTTCTAATCCTTCACGCACCTTTTCTTTTAATTCTAATTCGGAGAATACACCATTTTTATGATGGCGGTAAGTTGCCATTTTATCAGGGCAATAAAATCCATGTCCTCTCATTAATAGGAGCGACGAAAGCACATAATCCCCAAGTGGTGCAGTTTCTAATTTTTCCATGGATCTTATTTTCAAACAAGAAGAAACAAAAAAAATAGTTGGAGAAGGAATTAAATATTCTTCCCCCAACATTCTACGGGTAAGAATAAAATTCTGATTCCTATTCGGCCAATTAATTGATAATTCATTCTTGTATTCATCAACATGTGAAATATTTGAAAAACAAAATGAGAATCCTGCATTCACATGCAAATAGTCTAATTGCTTGCGTAATTTACGGTTATCACTCCAATAATCATCTCCTTCACAAAGGGCAATATACTTCCCTTTAGCCTGTTCAAGAGCCCAAATAAAATTAGGCATCATGCCCTTATTGCGCTCATGTTGCGTATACTTTATCCAGTGCCCCTTCGGGTGTGTTTCGATGTAGGTTTTAACAATTTGGGATGTTTGATCTGGTGAACAATCATCTGCAATGATAAACTCAACAGGGAAATCGACCTCTTGCATCAATACCCCTTCTATTGCTTGCGCAATGAACGCTTCGTGCATGTAGGTAATCATGATAACACTTACCAAGGGCGGATTTGTAGCCGATTTTCTCACTTTGCTGGTACCCCTTTAACTGTAACTCCCGCAGGAACATCTTTGGTCACCACCGCCCCTGCACCAACGATGGCATTATCGCCGATGGTTATGCCGGAAAGAATTACTGAGCCTGTACCCAAGAAACACCCGTCTCCGATATTTACATTTCCTGAAATATGCACGCCAGGGCAAATCTCCGAAAATGAACCAATTTTTACATCATGACCAATGGTGCAATTTAAATTAATCAAAACCCCTTTTGAGATATGGATATCATTTGTCAAAACACTACCGGTCATTATGCATACTCCTTCTTCGACTATATTATTAAATGAACCAACAGACGACTTTGGGCTAATCAATGTCTCGAGACGCCCCCCCTTTGCGATGAATTCTTTTGATAGTTTTTTCCGTAAGATCGGATTTCCTATGCCCAATGCGAATAAGTTGGATTGTCCGTTGAAATGAGCTGTAACTTCCTTTTCAGATTTCAAAATAGGGAACTTACCAAAAAGTAGTTTCGGTAAATGAGTCGAAACATTATCAAAAAACACCAAATTTTCAGTACGCCCCAATTGGTGGCATACTTCAAGTAATTCCTTGGCAAAGCCTCCCGCACCTACAATAATCATGAATTCTAAGTTAAAAACTATTAATAATCGAGGCAATGCCCTTTACATCTTTTTCACTCAACCCATAAAATAGGGGTAAACATAAAATCCGTGAAGAGATATCCGAAGCAATCTCACAGGTGCTTTGAGGAACATAGGGCAATTGGGTAAGCGATGGATAAAAGTACCTGCGTGGAAATACCCCAGCAGCTTGCAAGGAATTTTGCACTTCAATTAATAGACTTTCGGATTCAAATAAGACTGGATAATATGCTGTATTCCAATTGGTTTCATTTCTAATTTCTAGAACTTCTAACGAATCCAATTTCAGGCAATCATGATACCACGATACCACGCTGCTTCGATCCCCTAAAATCTCCGACATATGCGGTAAAACCGCCAAACCCATGGCCGCTTGCAATTCACTCATTTTCCCATTGATTCCAAGTCCATGAAATGCCAAGGGACCGTCATGGCCAAAATTATGACTGTAGTATAACTGATGAAACAAGTCGGAATCTTTGCAGAAAATCGCGCCTCCCTCTCCCGTATGGAATAATTTCGTAGCGTGAAAACTGCACGTTGTTACATCGCCATATTCAAAAATACTCTTCCCTTTGTGGCTCACCCCAAACGCATGTGCTCCGTCGTAAATCACCTTTAGGTTGTGCTTCTTAGCAATTCGTTCAATTTCTTCTACGTTACATGGATTACCAAATACGTGCGTTGCTAAAATGCAGGTTGTTTTATCCGTAATCGCTGCTTCAATTTTGGTTTCATCAATGGTTAGGTATTCCGGATGAATGTCCACAAATACGGGCGTACACCCCTCCCAAACAATGGTTGAGGTTGTCGCGACATACGAGAATGGTGTGGTAATGACCTCTCCACCCTTCGCCAAACACTTCAATGCAATTTGCAAGGGAATCGTTCCGTTGTTCATGAGGAGAATTCTCGATTGGTCAAGATTCAAATACGCTGCGAGTTTGTCCTCTAATTCCAAAACCAAGGCTCCCCGATTGGTTAACCAACCGTTGTTATATGCACGCTGCACTTGGGCCGTGTATTCCGCTATCGGAGGCAAAAACGATTTTGTTACGGGAATCATGGAATAATTTTAAAATCAATATTCGGCCGAACAAATCCCGGGTATTTACCATGCCAATTGGTGTTTTCTCGTTCTTCTTCCACCTCAAAAGTTAATACCTCTTCAAAGTTAAAAAGGGGTTTTGCTGTATCTTGGACAAGCATGAAAGATACATAAAATACTCCTGTATTTAATAATTCTTTTGGAATCACACATCGTGCATGGTGAAGGCCGACACCAATAGTAGGCGGTGGTAATTGGGTTATCACATTGAACACACATTCTCCAGTGGCTGCATAGAGGTGAAGGCTAAAATTAGCGACTAAGTCTTCTACATAATTCCAAACACTTATGTTTATTTCAAGGGAGCTTTTTACCGTAATGATTGATTTACCGTCTTCACGTATTGGTTTAAGTTCAATGGATTTTAAGCGCGTAAATTCATTGCCAGGAGCCTCTTGTTCTTCATAAGATCTCCCCCAATCGTTTTTATTTCGGCTATTAAGATACGTTTCTATTACTTGGGTTGGGCTACCCACCGAGACAATACTTCCGTGCTCCAAAAGCAATGCTCGAGAACACAAATTCTTCACTGCTTCCATGTTGTGACTCACAAACAATACCGTTCGTCCCGCCCCTGCCACATCCTTCATTTTACCAATGCATTTTTTTTGAAATTCGACATCACCCACCGCCAACACTTCATCTACAATTAGTATCTCTGGTTCAAGATGAGCCGCCACAGCGAATGCCAAACGCACATACATTCCTGATGAATAGCGCTTAACCGGTGTATCAATATACTTTTCGACCCCACTAAAAGCAACGATTTCATCGAACTTTCCCGAGATCTCTTTCTTAGTCATCCCTAAAATTGCCCCGTTTAGGTAAATATTTTCTTTGCCCGTTAATTCCGGGTGAAACCCTGTACCCACCTCTAATAAAGACGCAACACGTCCGTGCAAGGTAATACTCCCTTTTGTTGGTGCGGTGACTTTAGAAAGAATTTTCAGCAAGGAACTCTTACCAGCACCATTTCGTCCGATAATTCCTAAAACCTCTCCCTGCCTAACGGTAAAACTAATGTCATTCAATGCCCATACATATTCGTTGCGTTCCCCCGAAACAGACCGATCATTTAATTCGGTGATTACCTCGTATGGGTTTTGTTTTCCTCGCAGCTTATGCCACCAGCGATTTAGGTCGTGTACCAAAGTACCAGTTCCCACTTGCCCCAATTGATATTGCTTGTAAATATGTTCAACCTTAATGATATCCATAGCCATCAATTATACCGTATCCATGAAGGACTGCTCTACCCGATTAAAAACAATTACACCGCCAAACAGAATGACTGCGGTAAACGAGGCAGTATACAGTAACCCCATTCCATCAAAAGCCCCTATTCCGTATAACGAAAAACGTAAGTTTTCCACGATGGAAGTAAGGGGATTCCATTGGAGCACTTCATGCAAAACGCCGGAGGTATAAGACAACGGATATATAATGGGGGTCGCGTACATCAGTAATTGAATCCCAAAGGTTAGTAAAAAACTAAGATCCTTATATTTTGTGGTCAACGAAGAAAACAAAATCCCCATCCCTAAGCCCAGGAGGGCCATGAGTAAAATATATAATGGTAATAAGCCCAAAGTAAGATTAACATTCAATGTTTGGATCCCCGAAAACGAAAACCAGCTCAATAGGATGGCCAATAGCGCAAAATGAATGAACAACTTAACCAGTCCTGAAATGACGATTGATATTGGGACAGCGAGGCGCGGAAAATACACTTTACCAAAAAGCCCTGCATTCACGACAAAGGTGTTGGATGTCTTGGTAAAGCAATCTGAGAAGTACCCCCATATGGACAAGCCGGTAAAGTAAAATAAGAAAGGGTGGATTCCCTGCGTTGGAATGGAGGCGATTTTACCAAAAACCACAAAAAACATCAGTGCTGTGAGTACAGGTTGAATCACAAACCAAATCGGACCCAAGATAGTCTGTTTGTATTGAGCCACAAAATCTCGGCGAACAAACAAGAAAATCAAATCTTTATAGCGCCACAACTCCCTTAATCGCAAATCAAATAATCCTCGATTGGGGCCTAAGATTTCTGTATTTTTCAATCTATCCATCGCCATGTTGCCATTCCCTTGAGCAACAAAGGTACATTATATCAGCCAACATGTATTCAAAACTCAAGGCAAACGAAGAATGGCCTTGTGTGATTGACTAAATATTCACTGTCAGCGAGGATACAATCATGCAACACCTGTGATCGCAAAAAATTTACTATTTTTGAATAAATGCGAGGTATATTTCATTTTCGTGGTGCGGTTTATGCGCTTTTTTCACTGTGTTTGATGGGGCACTCATTTGCACAGCCATTGAGTGGAATCTTGCCTAAGAACGGCGCTAATATACATACCTTTACGGTCAATTATCAATGGAACAGTGCACCCAATGCGTTAAACTATCGGGTAATGGTAGCCAGCAATAACACGTTCACCAGCAATTATTCTGAATCTCCAATTACAAACCTAACCACTTGGAGTACGTTCGTCGCAACTCAAGGCACCTATTACTGGCGTATTAAAGCCTACACAGCGAACGACTCTATCCTTTCCCCAACTTACAGCTTTTCGTATTTTACACCCGGAAGCCTAAACGCTACGAGTTTATGGTTGAAGGCAGATGCGGGGGTTACCCCAGATGCCACAAATAAAGTACAACAATGGGCAGATCTCAGTGCTAACGGTTATGTGCTGAGTCAAAACCTTGCTGCGAAAAGACCTACGGTTGTAAACAACGCCATAAATGGATTTCCCAGCCTCGGGTTTTCGGGTGGTCAAGTGCTAAGTGGCGGAGATATTTTAGACCTCGGTTTTAACTCAAGGGCCATGTTTGTAGTTGGGAAAATGGCTGCCTCAAATCAAACGTTACTTGCTAAATCAAAAGCAGCAAACGCTACCTTTCGCTATGGTCTCATCAAGGACGGAAACGCAACCGCCTTTCTTTTTCATAGCGACAATAATACCAGTAACTACTCTAATTTTAACACAACAACTTATGCCTTGTATCATGCCTTAGTTAATCGAACTACGGCTAAAAATCACCTGGTAGTCAATAATGCATCGCTCGGTGTAAGTTCTTTCAATTCGAATCTGTTGTTTGAATCCAATTTTAGATTTCTTGTTGGTGCTTACAACAATGCAAATGACGACGGCGAGTTACTCTTTTTAAATGGGAATATTTGTGAAATTGTGTTTGCGGACACGAACGATTCACTAGACATTCAGAAAATAAATAATTACCTAAAATATAAATATACTCCCGCCCTCAATTTGGGCGCCGACCTAACAATAAACAACGGTTTTTGTCCGCAAACGCTAAATGCAGGTGCAGGATTTACTAATTACCTGTGGAGTACAGGTGCAACTACGGCGAGTATCGCTGTCAATCAAACCGGATCCTATTGGGTTTCCGCCAATGACGCCTTTGGATTTACTTGGTCGGACACCGTATATGTGAAATTCCCCACGATTAATCCACCTTCCAGTACTTCTTTGTGTGCAAACAGCTCGTTAATCTGGAATACGGGATTAGGCGCAGGGTATACGCATGTTTGGAATACAGGAGCTAGCACCAACAGCATCACTATTTCACAGGCAGGCACGTACAGCCTTACCGTTACAGGTTCAGGGGGCTGCCCTTCCCCGTTGCAGCAGTATACGATTTCACTCGACCCCTACCCGATTACCGCATTTTTGGGGGCCGACACCTCCTTGTGTATCGGCAATAGTATATCTCTGCAAATTGGAGCCTCAGAAACCGTTTCATATCTATGGAACAATGGACAAACTGGTGAAACGTTTTCCATCACGAGCCCGGGAACCTATGCGATATCCTTACTTTCCACAAACATGAATGGCTGTATTGCTGAAGACACCATTAATGTTACCGTAAACGGAACGGCACCCAGTAATAATGTAACCCTTCCCCAATCGCAATGCACCAATGCGCTGATTCAATTTTCAAATCAAGCCTCTGTTCCTCTTCCTGCATTAATTAGCAGCCAAGTATGGACCTTCTCCAATGGACTTCAATTGAATGGAAATACCATTCAAGCGTTGTTTTCAACCAGCGGATTAATTCAGGGGACACTACATGTGACTGCGAATAACAATTGCAGCTCCACGGATACGTTTTCTTTTGTGGTTCATACTCCCCCTGATATATTGATACAACACCAAGATTCATGCACAAACGCTTGGATTTCTTTTCAAGCAACCGATGTATCGGGAAATCCGATTCATGCCTACGCATGGGATTATTTCGGCGGATTAATCGATACCACGGCCCTTCCCACCCACATGTTCACACAAGCGGGTACGAATCAAATTCAATTGATCGCTCAAAACACCTATGGATGTTCCGATACGGCATCATATTCGTTTACCGTATATGCCGCACCCACGGCCAATTTTTCGGTTAATAATTCATGTGAACTTTCCACTTTTACCCCAATAAACACGAGTGTAGCCGGAGATAGTACAGGAATTCAATCCGTGTTGTGGAATTTTGGAAACAATACAATAGATTCCTCATTTACCCCTTCTTATGCCTACTCATCGGAGGGATCGTATTCGATTTCTTTAATCTGTTATGCAGGCAATGGGTGTACCGATACAAGTTCACACGTCGTAGAAGTTCATCCAATTCCCGACCTTTCTTGGAACCTTACGCCTTCCTGTTTGGCGAATCCAACCAGCTTTACCAGCACAAGTACCATTTCAAGCGGAACCATTGATAGCACGTCCTGGGTGGTTAACTTACAATACCCTATCGAGGGAATTCAAGGACAATATACCTTTACCACATTGGGGATTCAATTTCTTCATTTAAGTGCAATGTCTGATTTAGGGTGTGACGTGGATACCCTGATCGAAGTCTTTGTTAATCCCGGACTAAGCAGTGACTTTGTATATGAACCCGAAATTTGCGTTGCTGGCGACGAGATAACCTTGACCTCTAACGCCACTGGATCCTCGAGCCTCCAATGGGTGGTTAATGGTATTTCATTGGAGGATTCGACCTCATTGAATTATCTGATTCCGGATTCATTAACGGGCGGGGAGCTATTGGTATATAGCATTACCAACAACTTGTTTGGGTGTTCAGATACCACTCTGACAGTTATCCCAATCAATGAACCCTTGTTGGAATTAGTCCTTAATCAGGTTTATCTTGGAAGCCAGAATTCCCAGTCGATCATTGGTTGTTCCATGCAAAACGAAGGAACGGTATCCATTGTAGGTGGAATTCTTACCTTATCTGTATCTGGAATACCTCGACTTAGCGGAACACTAAACGACACCATTCTACCTGGCGATTCGTACTATTACATATTCGAAAACAATCCGAATTTAGCGGGGCTTTCCCAAAACAATATGGTTGATTTTTTGTGTGTAAATGCCGACTTGACTGGATTTCACTTCATAGAAGAACAGCAGTTATCAAACAACTATTCTTGTTTATTAATCGAGGAGGGAACCTTTTCCTTAGGCGAACTCTCCCCTAATCCGGTAACAAATCAAAGTGAATTCCCACTGATCCTTACAGAAACGGCACGCGTCACTGTTGAGGTATTCGATGTGCTTGGAAATGTGTGCACGCGTTCAGAAAATACCCTAGAGGTAGGAACGCATGTTTTATCGGTGTTCATGAACGATAAGGCTGCAGGAGTCTATTTCTTACGCGTGAGCGTAGGGTCCGAACATAAAATTTCACAATTCATCAAAATTTAGTGCGGTAATTTTGGCACAATGTATGATATTTGCAACGTAAAATAAACCCATGAAAATTATCTTATTAATCTCCGTGCTATTCATTTCGCTCTCTCAATTCCACGGCCAAACTGAAATAAGCAAGTCTCAAAAAATATTGAATAAACTTTCAAAAAAGATAAAAGGCTTAAAATCCTTTTATATGGAGTACAGCGCCAATGTTAAGAATGAAGAATTGAATCAAAACGATGATTACTCAGGAAAAGGATGGGTTAAGAACAACAAATACTACGCTACCTATGCGGACAATGCCATCATGTGCAACGGACTAAAAACGTGGACTATCATCGCCAAAGACAAAGAGGTATATGAAAGTGATAATTCGGAGGACGAAGATGGAATAAATCCTAAAAAGCTTATGACTATTTGGGAGACCGGATTTAAGAATAAGTACATTAAAGAAGATAAATTGAGTGGTGAAACGGTCGATGTGATCGATTTGTATCCTAAAAATCCAAAGACTGCAGATTATAACACGATTGTCATTTACATCTCGAAATCTAAAAATGAATTGAAAAAAGCAGTCATGAAATCGAATGATGGTTCCGTAATGACTTATACTGTTACCAAATTCACCTCAAATCCTGAAATCAAGGATACCAAATTTGCGTTTGACAAGAAAAATTACCCTGGATATAAGGTCATTAAGAATTAACGTTTTAACGCCCGATCCATTTCTCGTTGATCATCCTTCATTTTAAGGTCGTGTCTTTTATCATGTAATTTTTTACCGACCGCACACGCAATTTCCATCTTGACCCAACCTTTATCGGATAGAAATAGTTTAAGAGGAATCAGCGTATTTCCCTTCACTTTAAGAAATTTCTCAATTCGATTGATTTCTTTTTTATTCAACAGTAACTTTCGATCTGCTCGAGGCTTATGATTGTAAAAGGTTCCGTTTTCGTATTCATTCACAAACATATTGCGAACCCATACCTCTCCCTCATGAAAAATACCATACGCTTCTATAATACTGGCTTTCCCGTTGCGTATACTTTTAATTTCAGTACCTGACAATACAATTCCGGCAAGAAATGAATCCTCCAAATGATATTCGAAGCGCGCGCGCTTATTTCGTATATTTAATTGTGGGATTGCCATGTTACAAAAATACGCAAAGCGAACTGAAAATAACTACTTTTGTTACATGCAAATCCCCTCCAAATACTTAGAACAAGCCACGGAACAGTTGGCGACCTTGCCCGGAATTGGGAAGCGGACTGCATTGCGTTTAGCACTGAATTTACATCGCAGGGATGGCGAGGAGATTAAGACCTTCGTAGAAGCTCTCGTACAACTTAAAACGGAAACCTTTGCTTGTATTCAATGTGGTAATATTTCAGATACCGAAACGTGTTCGATTTGTGCCAATGAGCGGCGTGCTAACGACATCATTTGTGTGGTTGAAGACGTGCGCGATATCATGGCGATTGAGAGCACCGAAACATTTAAAGGGCGTTACCATGTGCTTGGCGGCGTAATCTCTCCGATGGATGGCATTGGACCGCAAGCGTTAAACATTGATAGCTTGGTGGAACGCACAAAAAATCTGATGATCACAGAGGTTATTTTTGCATTAAGTCCAACCATGGAAGGCGATACTACCAACTTTTATTTGTTCAAACGCATTGATCGCGAAGGATTGATTATCACCACCTTATCTCGTGGTGTTTCGGTTGGATCTGAATTACAATACGCCGATGAAATTACATTGGGAAGATCCTTACAACAACGTCAAGTATTTAAATTGAACGTTTAAGCCAGCGAAGCACTACCACGTATTTGAAGAATCGACCTCCGACTCCAAGGCCAACACCTAATCCAATCCAAGCATAAATACTTGAGAGAAGGTATTCCGAGGACTCTATAAAAAAATACCTCAGTAGATCGGTCAATAGCAAGCCCGCAACGATGGAAATCCACGTGGGATATTCGGTAGCTAATACGCGTATCCCATCAAACGGATTTTTAGCCGGGATAAAACCAAGGGGATTCACATAAAAAACAGGGGTTCTCTTGCTCCATTGGACATACAATTCTCCAAATTTATCCAACAAAAACTTCGATTCTACGCGAACAAGCATGGTAAAAAACACCAAGGAGAATAACACCGTACCTAGAAAAAAAATTAAATTATTCAGTGGAATACTCACTCCAATCCAAATCAAGAAACTTCCCAGATACAAAGGATGCTGAGTAATCGAATACGGCCCTGTTGTATTCAATGTCTGAGCCACCTGTTCATGTCGATTTCTTCCTGAGGTATGAGGCGCTTTAACTCCTACCACGTATACCCGAAGTAACATGCCTAGTCCAATGAAAAACAAAGATAAAATCTTCATAGGAAGTGAAAATTCTTCTGGAAAAAGTTCCATTTGAAAACCAAAAGCCAAGGGCAATAACATGCCTATAAAAACAAAGGGTAATTGGCCTCTAAACCTAAAAAAAAATGCACCAAGAGATTGAAAACTAGGCATTGAACGATTAATAATTAATTTGTATCTTGCAGGGTAAAACCAAAGATACTACGCTTTTCTTAACCCTATGAAAGAAAAATTTCAACTGGAGCAACTGCTCAAGACCTCGCCAAAAATTTTGGATGCCAAACTAACGAGTGCAGAAGGGTTAAGCGAATGGTTTGCTGATGACGTGAACATACGAGATGGAAAATATTACTTTCTTTGGGATGGTTATGAAGAAGAGGCGGTCTTACTGAGCCACAAAGCCAATCAACACATTCGTTTTCAGTGGCAATCAGACATCGACGAATCCCTTGACACCTATTTTGAGCTTGCTTTTTCGCTGGATCCAATGACTCAAGCCATCATGCTTATTATAACCGATTTCGCTGAGGCCGGAGAAAAAGACAGCAGCATCCTAATGTGGGAACAACAACTTCAAAAACTTCGGCGGCTTATCGGTGCATAATTATTCGATTAGTAGCCCTATTTTTGTAAAAAAATTCGTTTTTGAAACGCTTATACCTATTCAGTATTCGGTCATTCCTTGGCCCTTTCATTATTACCTTGGTAATTTCCATGTTCATCTTGATCATGCAATTTTTTTGGGTCTACATCGATGACCTCATGGGAAAAGGATTGAGTATTTGGGTTATCCTTGAACTGCTTTTTTATGTTTCAGCGAGTTTAATTCCGTTAGCCTTGCCCCTTGCAATTTTACTCTCCTCGTTAATGACCTTCGGTAACATGTCTGAAAACAATGAATTAACGGCATTAAAATCGAATGGCTTTTCCCTTTTACGAATTATGCGGCCCCTAACGGTTGTTGTTTTGTTGCTTTCGGGGTTTACTTTTTATTTTGCAAATTATGTCATTCCTGTTGCCAACTTAAAATGGCACTCGCTCATTTATGACATTCAGAACACGAAACTTTCCTCGCTTATTGTACCTGGGGTATACACCACTGAAATTGATGGATATGCCATCAAGGTAAATAAGGGAAAGGATAGCAGTTTCACGAACATAACCATTCACGACCATACTGAACCCAATGTATTAAAAACGGTGAAGGCAAAACAGGCAAGAATTTATAGATCGACCAGCGGCAACTATCTGTTTTTTGACCTCAAAAACGGAACTATATACGAAGAATTAGAACTTGAAAATGGTGAAATTGGGCCCAATGGAATGCCTTTATTGGGAAAAATCAGCTCCCACCCCGATCGAATTTCCACGTTTGAACGCGCCACCTACAAAATGAATGTCACGGGAATCAGTTTAAAACGTTCCGATGAGGATATCTTCCAAGATAAATATGAAATGATGAATGTGTTTCAAATTGGACGCGCAACGGACTCATTGAAACGAAGAAGAGAAGGGTTAGACAGCACCTTCCTTGCCAGCATCAAAGGCAGCTTTGCCACCTTTCATGTAATTGACAACCAGTTAAAACCCATGCCAATTACGGATCCCAGCTTAAAGGAAAACACGGTCATCTACAGAACCTATAAAAGCCTCAAGCGCTCAGAACGGAAAGCACTGATGCAGGATGTGCTCACAAAACTCTATCAGATCAACGAAAACGTTCGGAATCAGTCCACGTTTATGGAGACCCTTAATCACGAAGAAGATCAGTTTTGGATTGAATTCCATCGAAAATTCGCACTTACCTATGCAATTATTGTATTGTTTTTTGTTGGGGCGCCGCTTGGGGCCTTAGTAAAAAAAGGGGGCTTCGGTGCACCGGTGGTGATTGCAGCACTTATTTTTATGGTCTATTTCATTATTCTCAGCATTGGAGACAATTTAGCAGACACCTACGTGATTGCCCCTTGGTTGGGCATGTGGCTTTCCGGGTTGTTTTTTACTCCGATTGCCATGCTGGTCACCTATACCGCCAATAACGACGTCCCCATAGCGAGCATAGAAACCTGGAAAATGTGGGTAAAACGAATCATCAGTCGCGGATGAAACGCATATTATACATTAGCCAAAAACCACATCATCCCATCATCGATGGTGGAAGTCAAGCCATCGCGTCATTTTTCCATGGACTCCTTCAATGTCGTGACCTTACACTTACCTATGCTCCAATTTGTACGAAAAAACATCCCGGAGATTTTTCAGCGGTTGATCACTCCATTCAACTTATACCGCTACGGATCGATACATCTATAAGCATGAAGGTACTTCGTCGCTCGGTGTCTGCTCCAATGAATGTACTTCGATATAGTACCTCTGAAGCGATGTCTACCCTCTATTCTCGAGACTCCATTGAACAATTTGACGTGGTCGTATGTGACGGTTTTTATTCCCTTTCTATTCTGCCCAAATCATGGTTTTCATCAAAACGCATCATATACCGGTCGCACAACCTCGAACATGAACATTGGAAACAGCGCGCGCGATTTATGCCTTGGTATCTGCGTTGGTTTTATCATCGAATTAGCAGGCAAATGAAGCGCTTAGAACACTCATTGGTAAGTGCTACTCATACAGTACTCAGCATTTCCCACGAGGAAACGCAAAGGTTGAGAGAATGGAATGCAAATACACACACTTGTTATCCAGTGTTGAAGACCAAACATCACCTCATTAGGGGAAATGAGAGCGAACCGTCTATCGGATTTATTGGAAACTTCGATTGGTTTCCCAATGTCGATGCTATGCATAAGTTCATTGGTGAAATTTGGCCCTTAATTAGCGCTAAACACCCTTCCGTACAGCTGGAAATCGCAGGTCGCGGATCTGAAATTTTTAATCACCCAACACATCGTATTAAAGGTCTTGGTTTTGTCGATTCCTTGGAAAACTATTATCAGCGACAACAAGTCATGGTTAGTCCATTGGCGTATGGAACCGGGTTAAACATGAAAGTCCTGGAAGCCTTATCGTATGGAAAAGTAATTGTAACAAGCGCACTCAGCGTCCGTGGGTTCGAGAACAAAACACCGTTTTTAATCGCAGATACTCCGAAGGAATTTGCCGAATTTGTGCTCAGGATGTTGGGCAGTTCGGACCAGCGAGAGGCGCTTGAATCGAACATTTCCACCTATATCAAAACTACCTTTGATCAAGAAACTTTTAGGATTCAACTCGAACAACACATCCATGGATAAGCGACCAACCCTCCTTTTCATGACATCACGATTTCCATTTCCACTAGAAAAAGGAGATAAATTACGCGCTTATCATTTAATTAAAGGCCTTAGCAAAACCTATCAAATTCACTTATTCGCCTTGAGCACCGAATCAATTGATCCTTCTTGGGATAAGGAGTTGGCACCGTTTGTCGTTTCCATTCAGCACTTCCATCTGAATCCATTGGCACAGTGGACCCGATTGCTGGCATGCCTATTTACGAACCAACCCTTTCAATTGGCGTATTTCACCTCTTACCGTTTAAAACGCACCATTAAAAAATCAATTTCATCCCTTGCTCCCGATCATATCTTTTGTCAGATGATTCGACCAGCGGAGTATGTAAAGAATTATCACCGATGTAACAAAACCATCGATTATATGGATGCCTTATCGATTGGCATGGAACGAAGGGCTCAAAAAGCTCCGTGGTACTCGAGATGGATTTTCAATATGGAAGCGGCACGACTCAAAGAATACGAGCAGCGCATCTTTAATTATTTCGAATTTCAAACGATGATAAGTCAGCAAGATGTGCACTACATTGCTCATCCAGACCAGCGCAAAATACGTGTAATTCCAAACGGCATCGATACGGAGTACTTCCATCCAATGAAAGATATTCAAGCCCGTTTTGACTTAGTGTTTGTCGGAAATTTATCCTATGCGCCAAATATTGATGCAATGCGGTGGTTTGCAGAGCACTTACAAAGCAAACGTCCGACATGGACCTTACTGATTGCGGGTGCAAATCCTTCACCAACGTTCGTACAGTCGTTAAAAAAATACCCAAACATTACCGTGGAAGGTTGGCAAGAAGATATTCGCAAGGCCTATGCTCGAGGAAAGATATTTATAGCTCCAATGCAAATAGGCACAGGCATGCAAAACAAACTCCTTGAAGCTATGGCCATGGGAATTCCTTGCCTTACCACGCCCTTAGCCAGTGAAGCCCTTGAAATAGTTCCAGGAAGAGACTTGCGAGTGGGGAATGATGCAGATGAGATGGAGAAACACATTGTGCATTTACTAGAAAATCCAGAAGAGGCTGAGATATTAGGAAAGCAAGGAAGAGCAAGGGTACGTGAAATTTATGGGTGGGAACGTGCGGTAAAAGCCTTGGATGAGCTCATTACTCCCCAGCATTAAAGCGTTTGAAATGCTCGTATTTATCCTTGATATACGTGATTAATTCAAGTTCTGAAGCCGTCTTTAAAAAATCGTCGTCTAGATTCAAAAACAACATAAACGAATCGAAATCTGCCTCAGGTAAATCAATAATGTCATAGGCCACATATAACCTCAAAAGTTCTTGCACCACTTTTCGTTGATCATCTCGGTAAACCTGTTCTGCAATCCAACGCTTATTTTGCTCTTTTTTAGAAAAGGCTTGATATAAGGCTGTAATGGGACTTTCAAGAATGTTTATTCCTGAAACCATCCGCGTATCCACCATAGCGAGTGCGGCACGCTCTTCTTTAATTTGTTCCAAGGTTTTCAAGGGTTTAACCACTACTTCTGCTACTTCTTGAGGAAGACGATCGATGTATGCGAGTACATTGCATTGGCAATTGGAATCCGGTGTCACCGTAAATTCATAAATAGGATATTGTTTAACCGAAAGTGCAATCCGTTCGTTTGCCAAGGCATAAACAGAAAAGGAACCGCTGGGTTGACCAAAACTCGCCTTACCACTGCTTCGATTCACGACCATTAGGTTGTAAAAGCTTTGCGGGCGTAATGAATCAATAACACGACCTCGAATCAATACCTTGTTGCATTGTCCTTGTACAACAAAGGAAAAAAACACGGTGCATAAAAGAAATAGGCTACAGTTTTTCAAAATACCAATTAAAATCGAGGGTCAACAACAGGTAAATGGGTAAGGCAAATAACACAATCCAGGCCAAAAACAGGAATACCTTCGCGAGTCGACTTAAATCTTGCTTGATTGGGGGAATTAACAAATCACTCACATGGGAAGCCAATACAGAATTCCCTTCTTCCGCATAGGCATCCAGTTCCGCCAATACTGGCTTATCTTTGATGAGCACCTGTTTAATCATGTGGTAATCCCGATTCGATAACTCCTCGTAGGTAACGACGTAATTTACGTGTAATTCATTTAAGTCCTTCCTCAGTTGATAGTTCTTTTGCATGGCACGAACTCGAATTCCCATCAGAAAACCAAAACCCGCAACCAACCAATCTTTCATTAAAAGTCCAATGATAATCAGTGCTAATGAAGAAATTAAGGCAAAAATCATTAAGTATAAATCCCGTTGGCGAATGAGAAGTAATTTCAGGATTTGACCACCGTCTAAAGGATCAATGGGTAATAAATTGATTGCATTAACAAAAATGAAAATAAAAGAAAGCAATAGGAGCCAATCCCACTGATAAACGCCGCTCAGGTAAAGCCCTACAGACCCTAGAATTATTCCTGGAAACGGACCATAAATAACCACCAATAAACTCTCTTTTTGGGAATACCGATCCTTGCTTCCTTGAACAAAAGCTCCCATTAACGGGATAAAAAGCATCCTGACATTTTCATAATTAAAGCGTTTCATCTGGCTAAAATGTCCAAACTCATGCACCAGAAGTACAAAGACCAGAAAAAATACAAAATCAGCCCGGTCGCTGTAAATGCTTAAGAATACAGCAATAAATAAGACAATTGTAAACACGGTCAAGCCCCAATTACTTTGAACAACCTGCTTGTGAAGTTGCGGCTTTTCTGGATACAATTCAAAATCTACCATGAACTAGCGCATGTTTTTCATTTGTCCCATCATGTTGGCCATGTTTCGTGGATTGCTCATCATTTTCATCATCTTACGCATGTCTTCAAACTGTTTGATGAGTTTATTTACATCTTGTATCGTGGTACCACTTCCCTGCGCGATTCTCGCCTTTCTGGAAGGATTTAAAATAGCAGGCATGGCCCGTTCCTTTGGGGTCATCGATCGAATAATGGCCTCTACTCCTTTGAACGCATCTTCAGGAACATCTACTTCTTTCATGGCCTTAGACATCCCGGGAATCATTCCCATGAGGTCTTTGACATTCCCCATCTTTTTAATTTGTTCTAACTGTCCTAAGAAATCATTAAAATCAAACTGATCCTTCATGATTTTCTTTTGCAATCGTCTTGCCTCCTCCTCATTAAACTGCTCTTGGGCGCGTTCCACTAAGGAAACCACATCTCCCATCCCAAGAATCCGATCTGCCATTCTGGACGGATAGAATACATCCAAGGCATCCATTTTTTCTCCTGTACCCACGAATTTTATGGGCTTGTTCACGATGGACTTGATGGATAAGGCAGCTCCCCCGCGCGTATCACCGTCTAGTTTTGTTAAAACGACTCCATCGAAGTTGATTCGCTCGTTAAATGCTTTTGCGGTATTCACGGCATCTTGTCCGGTCATGGAATCCACAACAAACAGGGTTTCTGAAGGCTGAATTGCCGCTTTTACTTGCGCAATTTCATCCATCATCGCTTCATCAACGGCCAAACGCCCTGCGGTATCTACGATGACTACATTGAAGCCTTTAGAACGGGCATGATTAATTGCTTTGGTCGCAATGCTTACCGGATTTTTTTCCTCCCGATCCGAGAATACTTCAATGCCTAGTTGATCACCGAGTACATGCAATTGGTCAATCGCAGCCGGACGATAGACGTCACACGCTACAAGCAGTACATTTTTGCCTTTCTTCGATTTTAAGTAGCTTCCGAGCTTGCCGGTAAAGGTTGTTTTACCTGAACCTTGAAGACCCGACATGAGAATAACTGCAGGAGCTCCTTTTAAATTGATCTCTGACTCATTGCCCCCCATCAATTCCACCAATTCCTCATGACAAATCTTAATCATAAGTTGTCCAGGAGAAACTGCGGTTAGCACATCCCTTCCGAGGGCTTTTTCTTTCACCGTATTGGTAAATTGTTTGGCTGTATTAAAGCTAACATCGGCATCTAGTAAAGCACGGCGAACCTCTTTTAAGGTTTCAGCGACGTTAATTTCTGTGATTTGTCCTTGCCCTTTTAGGACTTTGAACGCACGTTCAAATTTATCCGTTAAATTTTCAAACATATGCTTTTACTATTGGAGCTACAAAAGTAAGGAAATGTAAGCGAAAATGGAAGGTTATTCACCTACTAATCTCGGTTTCGCTAATTTCGAGTGGGTCCTGCCGTAGCTAAAATAAATAATCAACCCGAGTACCAACCAGATGGAGAAATACAACCAATTTTCAGCTTTAATCTCACTCATCATATACAAACAACTCAACAAGCCAAGCAATGGAATCATCGATAGATTTTTAAGGAAACTCATCACAGTGATAAAAATCGTAAACAAAATAAAAATCCAACGCGGAATTTTATGTGCAAAGTGCTTGAACCCATAATGATAGAAATGAGATTTCGGTAAATTCAGAAACTTCAAATCCTCGACCAAGGCTTTTGTTCCGTGAAGTCGATAATAGGCATCTACGTTCCGCTTTGAAAACGTGAAGGATTCATTGTTATCCTGAATAAGGTGATTTTTTAGCGCCATAATTTGATTCGGATTCATGCCCTCAATCATTTCTGCCTTTGTTTTCAAGGATTCCTTGTTCGTGATAAAATCTATCGTTTGACGCTGAAAAACGGTAAAAAAGAACACTAAAGCCCCAATAAGCAATGTCGGCATAATGTATTTACCATTCAAATACGGAGTTCTGAATTTCCCACGAGGAATATCCGTTCTGTTTTGAAGCATGAGAACCCCGCCACAAACGAGCACAAAGGCGAATAAGGTACCAATGCTGCAAAGATCAGTAACCATGGTTAAATTCATGAAAAGCGCGGGCACCGCAACTACAAATCCAACTACGATGGTTGCAAAAGATGGGGTCTTGTATTTTGGGTGAACCTTTGCAAAACGACTGGGCAACAACCCATCACGACTCATGCTCATCCAAATTCGCGGCTGTCCCATTTGAAATACCAAGAGCACTGAGGCCATCGCTACAACAGCACTAACAGAAATAATTCCACTGAGATAGGACAGGTTAATCTTATTAAACACAAAGGATAGTGGTTCACCTACCCGCAAGGTTTTGTATGAAACCACACCCGTTAACACCAACGCTATTGCGATATACAAGATGGTACAAATGATTATCGCCCACATCATTCCTCGGGGTAAATCGCGTTGGGGATCTTCACACTCCTCAGCGGTTGTGGAGATCGCATCAAACCCTATGTAGGCAAAAAATACGGCTGAAACGCCTTTCAAAACGCCGCCAATTCCCTTTGGAGCAAAGGGATTCCAATTGGAAACATCGATATAAAACACCCCCACTCCAATTACTAATAATATAACGGCTAATTTGATAATGACCATGGCATTCGATGCGTTTCGACTCTCTTTAATTCCTCGATAAACTAAGGCCGTAATTAAAATGATAATAAATAAGGCAGGCAGGTCTAAGATCACATGAAACCCTAAAAACGTGGGACTTTGCTCGTAGGCGCTGTAGGCAGTCTGGATTGCTTCAGGTATATCTTTCAATGATTTTCCTGACTCCAATAAAATCATCGCTTGCTGGTGCCCTTTAAATGCGGAGAAATAATCCATTTGAGACCACAAGGGAATATGAATTCCATCGATTCCTAAGCCCGAAATTTTAATGTTACTGAGCATGTCAGTGAAATAATCAGACCATGAAATAGCAACTGTAATGTTACCGATGGCATATTCCATAATCAACGCCCAGCCAATGATCCAAGCAATAATTTCACCAAAGGCCACATAGGAATACGTGTATGCACTGCCAGAAACGGGCACAATCGATGCAAATTCCGCATAGGCAAAAGCGGCAAATCCACAGGCAATCGCTGTGAATAAAAACAAGAAAATCACGGCAGGCCCCGCCTGATAACTCGCTTCTCCGATGGTAGAGAAAATCCCGGCTCCAATAATCGCCGCAATACCAAAGGCAGTTAAATCTCTTACTTTAAGGTGCTTTCCTAACGCGCCATGGCCATCCGCTAGTTGATTGGCTTCAAGTTGTTTTAAAATATCTGGTATTTGTTTTCTTCTAAATAAGGTGCGCATAATCTGAATTGAACCCCTAAAATAGAAATATTTTTAGGATGAACCCTTTTTACCCACAAGTGTTACCTTTGTAACGTGTCAAGATTCATCGAAATAAAAGGGGCTGCAGCGAATAATTTAAAGCAAATTGACGCGCAGATTCCACATGGAAAAATAACCGTTATCACCGGGGTTTCAGGTTCTGGGAAATCAACCCTCGCCTTCGACACGCTCTACGCAGAAGGGCAACGTCGATTTATTGAGTCCATGTCATCGTACGCTCGACAATTTTTAGGTAAACTAGAGAAACCTAAGGTTGATTACATCAAGGGGCTTTCCCCTGCCATTGCGATTCAACAAAAAGTAATTTCCTCCAACCCAAGATCTACAGTCGGGACGACTACAGAGATTTATGACTTTTTGAAATTACTCTTCGCTCGAGAAGGAAAAACCTATTCACCCGTTTCAAATCAAGAAGTAGTAAAAGATACGCCGTCAAGTATTCTACACGCGATTCTTTCTCAAGAAGATTACTCCTTTGCCGTACTTTCACCGATTAAAGTAAATCCAAAAAGAAGCGCAACAGAAGAGTTGCAAATTCTTGCTAATGAAGGATTTATTCGGGTATATGTAAACAATAAGATAACCTTAATTTCGGATATCAATGAATTAGCGCCATGCGAAGAAATAACCGTTGTCGTTGATCGATTCAAAACAACTCAACTAAACGAGCAAGAACAAGCGCAATTAATTGACTCCATTCAAATGGCCTTTGCGAAAAACGGTGGAACCTGTGGGATTCTTAATATGACGAACCAAGAAATCACCTGGTTCAACAACCGATTCGAACGCGACGGCATGACCTTTCAAGAACCTAGCTTATATTTCTTCACCTTTAACAATCCCTTTGGAGCGTGTAAAACGTGCGAAGGATTCGGTAGCGTTTTAGGTATTGATCCGAACTTAGTAATTCCTGATCCAAACTTAAGTATTTATGAAGGCGCCATTCATCCTTGGAAAGGTGATGTGATGGGAGAATACCTTCAACAGCTATTGGTTCAAGCGCATAAATTTGAATTCCCTGTG
>Ga0315907_10000954_pt1 | contig 39624 bp, 37 predicted proteins | sample LakEriMetagenome_3_FD_203525 | JGI IMG/M metagenome (GOLD analysis project Ga0315907, IMG submission 203525) | Freshwater fungal communities from buoy surface, Lake Erie, Ohio, United States - Buoy 12 MA123 | ecosystem: Environmental > Aquatic > Freshwater > Lake > Lake biofilm | place: USA...
TGGCCGATGCGCTGGGTGCCAAACGCAGCGGCGGCGATGCGGCCAAGCGTGTCGCCGCCGCGCGTGCGGCACGCGAGGCGGCGTTCCTTGAACTTGCGAACTCGAACGCAACGCCGATCCGGCCCGAACGGCTGGTGCATACGATGGCCCAGTTGCTGCCGGAAGACGCCGTGATCGTCGCCGATCCAGGCACGCCGTGCCCGTATTTTTCGGCCTTCTACCCGAAGCGCCGCACCGGGCGCTGGTTCGTGACCAACCGCGCGCACGGTGCTCTCGGCTATTCGCTGCCGGCGGTCGTCGGGGCTGCGGTTGCGCGCCCGGCCAGCAAATGTGTGGCCGTGATGGGCGACGGCAGTTTCGGCTTTGCCTGCGGCGAGATGGAAACGATCGTGCGGCTCGGCCTGCCGATCACGCTCGTGGTCGTTTCCAACGCGGTCTATGGCTGGATCAAAGCCGGACAGAAGACCGGTTATGGCGGCCGCTATTTCTCGGTCGATTTCAACCGCACCGACCATGCGGCCGTGGCTTCCGCGTTCGGCGTCAAAAGCTGGCGCGTGGAAGATCCGGCCGATCTCAAGGGCGCGCTCAAAGCCGCGTTCGAACATCCGGGCCCGACCTTGGTCGATGTGCTGTGCCAGCCACTGCACGAAGCTAAGGCGCCCGTCAGCGAATGGGTGGCCTGACATGCACGCACTTGGCAAAACCGACATCGAAATCGCCCCCGACCGGCTGCGCACTTTCGCGCGCGCACTCGTTGCTGCTGCGGGCTCCGACGCGGCAGAGGCGGCGTGCGTCGCCGACAATCTCGTCGAGGCCAATCTCACCGGCCACGATTCGCACGGTGTCGGCATGCTGCCGATCTATTTGGATGCCGTGAAGCGCGGCAAGCTCGCACTCGGTGCCACGCCCAAAATCGTCAGCGAAACCTTGGCGACCCTGGTCGTCGATGGCCAGCAAGGCTACGGCCAGACGATCATGCGTGCGGCAACCGACTTATTGTGCGCGAAAGCCAAGATTGCGGGGGCAGCGGTGCTCGCCTTGCGCAACACCTACCATATCGGCCGCGTAGGTGCCTGGGCCGAGCAAGCGGCCGCACACGGGCTTGCTTCGTTTTTCGTGGTCGATGTGGCGGGCGTTGACGCCAAGGTCGCACCGTTCGGCGGCATTGCAGGCCGGCTCGGCACCAATCCGATTTGTTTGGGCCTGCCCGTGCCGGGCTTCCCGCCCATCGTCGCCGACATGGCAACGAGCCGCATCGCGGTCGGCAAGGTACGCGTGGCGTTCAACAAAGGGGTGCCGGTCGCACCGGGCATCCTAATCGACCACGAAGGCAAACCCACGACCGATCCCGCGACGATGTACACGCAGCCTTCGGGCGCTTTGCTCGCAATGGCCGAGCACAAGGGCTACGCGCTCTCGGCCCTCATCGAACTTTTTGCGGGCGCGCTCGGCGGCGGCGGCACCATCGCCACGTGGCAGCCCAGCGAAACGCGCATCATCAACAACGCGATCGCGGTCGCGATCGACCCGGCTGCGTTGGGCACGGCCGAGACGGTTGCAGCCGAAGCCCAGAAGCTCGAAGCCTGGCTCAAATCCGGCCAAGGCGACGTGATGCTGCCCGGCGAGCCCGAGCGGCGCGCGCGCGCCAAACGTGCCGCATCGATCCCGATCGACGCCGGGAACTGGGGCCAACTCGTCGAACTCGCCAAAAGTCTTGGGGTGGCGGTGCCCGCCTAGCTCAGAACCAGCCGCGTTTCTTAAAATAGAGATAGGGCAGGATGGCCGAGGCGATCATGAAGCCGATCGCCATCGGATAACCGAAGCTCCAATCGAGCTCGGGCATGGATTTGAAGTTCATGCCGTAGACCGTGCCGACGAGCGTGGGCGGCATCAGCACGACCGAGACGACCGAGAACAGTTTGATGATGCGGTTCTGCTCGATATTGATGAGGCCCAGCGTGGCGTCGAGCAGGAAGTTCACTTTGCGGCTGTCGAAATCCGCGTGTTCCATGAGCGAGGTCAAGTCGCGGTTCAGCGACTTGAAGCGCGCATGCATGTCTTTCGACTGTTTTTTGGTTTCGCCTTCGGCCGAGGCGTCGAGGAATCGGACCACGCGCTGCAGGCCCAGCATGCTCTCGCGCGCGGTCGAGCACAGATCTTCGATGCGGCCAAGCTCGCGCAGCACGTCCTGCATCGAGCGTTCTTGGGCTGCTTGCGCCGTCGGGCGTGCAGGATTCGCGAAAATCGTGCGCGAAATGCCGTCGAGGTCGGAGCCGGCTTTTTCCAGAATGTCGGCGATGCGGTCGACGAAAGAGTCCATCAGGCCGATCATCGCCTCTTCGCCGTTCGCACAGCTGCCCGGCAGGCGCAAAAGGCGCGTGGCAAACTGCGTGACCGGGCGCGGGTCGTGGTAGCGGACGGTCACGAGGCAGCGATTGGTCAGCACGAAGGTGAAGGCGTCGGCCGTCGGGTTCGGATCGTCGGCGCGCGCCAGGATCGTCGCCGTCATGTAAAGCGCGCCGTTTTCCGAATAGAGCCGCGCCGACGGTTCGATCTCGAGCATTTCGGCGTGGGTCGGGATCGCGAGATTGAACGCCGCATCGACGCGCGCGCGATCCTCCGGGGTCGGCGAATAGAGATCGATCCACAACGCCGCCGTCGGTACGGGATCGGTCGCACCGATTTCGCGTTTGACGATCGTGCCGTCCTGCGGGAGATACGCAAAAATCATGGCCGCTCAATTTCATACTTTGCGCCCGCGTGCAATCGCAGCGCGGCCGAATCAAGATATAGCGAGTTACCCACAACCTATTGTGTCTGGACCTTGACTTGAGCGACTCGATTGCTCACAATATGTTGTATTGCAAGTGGAGTTATCCACAACAGCTATGTCGAGCCGGAAAACCGGCAACAAATCAAGGGGATGCGCAATGGATTGGACGCCAGAGCAAATTTCAGACCTGACCCGCCTGTGGGGCGAAGGTCTGACGACGGCTGAAATCGGCAAGCGCCTTGGCATTTCCAAGAATGCGGTCGTGGGCAAGGCCCATCGCCTGCATCTGCCCGCACGCCCGTCGCCGATCAAGCGCACAGGCCCACGCCCGGCGGTCTACCGCCCGGCAACGCCGCGCCAGCCGGCCGCCCCGCGCGCACCCCAAGCGCCGCGCGAACCGCGCGCGCCCTCGCAATCGGCACAGACGAGTGCCGCCGCCTTGCGCGCCCTTGCCAACCAGCCTTCGGCCAAGCGCATGCCGATGATGGCGCTGTCCGCCAGCACCTGCCGCTGGCCGATCGGCGATCCGGGCGACACCGAGTTCCATTTCTGCGGCGAGCGCTCGCTCGACGGCAAGCCCTACTGCTCGGCGCATGCCTCGATCGCTTACGTCAAGATGAAGCCGCGGACCGAAGCCGCCTGAGAGGCGGCCTTCGCCTGCCAAAAGGCCCATGGCTGAACCCGCACTGCTGATCGGCAAAGGCGAGGACGCGGCCTTGCTGCGTCTTGCCATGGCCAACCGCCACGGGCTCATCGCCGGTGCGACCGGGACCGGCAAGACCGTAACGCTGCGCGTGATGGCCGAGCTCTTGTCCGAGACCGGCGTGCCGGTCTTCATGGCCGACATCAAAGGCGATCTCTCCGGCATTGCGCGCGCAGGCGAGGCCAACGAAAAATTCGCGGCACGCGCGGCCGAACTCGGCGCTGCGGATTTCGAATTCGCATCGAGCCCCGTGCTGTTCTGGGACGTGTTCGGCGAGGCGGGCCATCCCTTGCGCGCCACGATCTCCGAGATGGGGCCGCTGATGCTGGCGCGCCTGCTCGATCTCAACGAGATCCAGACCGGCGTGCTCAACATCGTGTTCAAAGTCGCCGACGATGAGGGGTTGCTGCTCGTCGATCTCAAAGATCTGCGCGCGCTGCTGGCACACGTGTCGCAGAACGCGGCCGACTACGCGGCTAAATACGGCAACGTGTCGCCGGCCTCGGTGGGAGCGATCCAGCGCGGGCTGCTCGCCCTTGAGACGCAAGGCGGCGACAAATTCTTCGGCGAGCCCGCCGTTGCGATCGGCGATCTGCTCAGCGTCGATGCCAAAGGCCGCGGGCTCATTTCGATCCTGGCGGCCGACCGTTTGATGCAGCGCCCGCTGCTCTACGCCACGTTCCTGCTGTGGCTGCTGTCGGAGCTCTACGAAAACCTGCCCGAAGCGGGCGATCTTGCGAAGCCCAAGCTCGCCTTCTTTTTCGACGAAGCGCACCTGCTGTTCGCCGACGCGCCCAAGGCGCTCATCGAGCGTATCGAACTCGTGGTGCGGCTCATCCGCTCCAAAGGGGTCGGCGTCTATTTCTGCACGCAGAATGCGCTCGACCTGCCCGACAACGTGCTGGGCCAGCTCGGCAACCGCGTGCAGCACGGGCTTCGCGCCTTCAGCCCGCGCGACCAGAAGACCTTGCGCGCGACGGCCGAAACCTTCCGCGCGCGCGCCGGTCTCGACACCGCCAAGGCGCTGCAGGAACTCAGTGTGGGCGAAGCGATCGTCTCGCTGCTCGACGAAAAGGGCTCGCCCGTGCCGGCCATGCGCGCGCGCATCTGCCCGCCGCGCTCGCGGCTGGTGCCTTTGTCGGATGGCGAACGTCGCGCGCACAACGACCGCAGTGCCCTGTTCGGTAAATACGAAGACGCGACAGACCGCGTTTCGGCCTACGAGCAGATCGCCCAGGCCAAAGAAGCCCAGGCCAAACCTACCGGCGGCATCGGCGAGGCGCTGGGCAGCATTCTGGGCGGCGGAACGCGGTCGGGATCGGGGTCGGGCGCGGGCCGCGGGCGGCCGCAGAAATCGGTTGGCGAACAGGTTGCAGGCGCTATTGTGCGCTCGGTTGCAAGCTCGGTCGGCCGTCAGATCGGGACTGCAATCGTGCGCGGCGTGCTGGGCTCGATCCTGAAACGATGAAACGCATTCTTCCGATGTTCGCGATGGCAGCCTTGCTGGCTGTCGGGGCGCTTGCGTTTGCGCAAACGCCGCTGCAAGGCGCTGTCGTGCGCGTCGGGCCCGACAATATGCCGACTTGTGCCGACGCGGACGTCGCGTGCGCGGTGGCACGCTTCTATGCCTGTGCAGCCGCCCAAGACGCAGCCTTTTGCGCGCAGCTTGGCTTTGCCGAAATTCCGAAGCTTGTCGAAACGCCGCAGCCGGTCGAGTTCGTGATCGAGCGCACGAGCACCATCGAGGCCAAGGACGTCACGGACGACCTCAAGCATCTGCCGTGGTTCCGCCCCGGCTTTCTGCTGGTCGAAGCCCAGGCGCGCCGCTGCCCCGCCAATGGCAGCTGCGAGGGCGAGGAATGGGACGATTGGCAGATCTATATTCGCCGCGACGAGACGACGGCCCAGATCGTCTATTGGCGCGGCGACAGCGAGCCCGACCAACCGCCGGAAATTCCGGAGAGTTTCAGGGCCCCCGCCCCCGCGACAGCCGAATAGAAGCAGCCGAATAAAAGCGGCATTTTGCAGAGGCTTGGCGTAAGTTTGCGGGATCGGCCGGGTCCGCTCTGTTGCCCGGCGGCCACAGTTCCGAGGTTCCATCGTGACCGACCCGAATAAGAGCGCCAAGGGCGCGTTGTGCTTGTGTCGAACGGCTGCTTTCGGCGGCCTCGCCGGGGGAGCGATTTCGTGAACGACGAAACGCTCAACCAGCTGCGCGCCGAAATGGTCGAATTGCTGCCCCGGCTGCGGCGCTTTGCGCGCGGCCTCGCCGGGGCACCCGACCAGGCCGACGATTTGGTGCAGTCCGCGTGCGAACGCGCCCTTGCCCGGATCGACCAGTACCAGCCGGGCACACGGCTCGACAGCTGGATGTTCCGCATCGTCCAGACGATCTATCTGGACGATCGACGCGCGGTCAAGGTGCGCACCGGCGAAGGCCGGATCGACGCAAGCTTGGTCGAAGACGAACTTGCTTTCGACGGCGGACGCGGCCTGGAAGCGCACATGACCTACGAAGCGGTGCGCGCCGCGATCGCCCAACTGCCCGAGGAGCAACGCGTGGTGCTGACGTTCGTGTGCATCGAAGGCCAGAGCTACAAGGAAGCCGCAGCGTCGCTGGGGATTCCGATCGGCACGGTGATGAGCCGCCTCGCCCGCGCGCGGGCGGCCCTTGCCAAGCGCATGGGCGAAAGCGGTGCCTCGCTTGCCGCCCCTGCCGAATAGAGCAGGCCGAACAGAAAAGAAGGAAGATCGCCGCCATGAACCAACCCCGTTTCGACGACGAAAGTCTGATGCGCTATGCCGACGGCACGGCCGTGTCCGACGAAGTGTCGGCGATCGAAGCGGCCCTGCTGGGCGACGCTTCTTTGGTGCGGCGCGTGGCCATGTTCCGCCAGACCGCGGCTTTGGCGCACGCCGCCATGAACGAAGTGCTGCTCGAGCCCGTTCCGCAGCGCCTGATCGACACAGTGCTGCGCGCACCCGCCGCACAAAAAGCGGCGATCGACGACGAAACGCTGATGGCCTATGCCGACGGTGCGCTCGATGCCGCAGCGGCCGCACGCGTGGCAGCGCGTGCTGCGGGCGACCGCGACACCGCCGCGCGCATCGCGATGTTCCGCCAAACCGGGGCGATGGCGCGCGCAGCCTTCGCCACCGTGCTCGACGAACCCGTTCCCGCACGCCTCGTGGCCGCGATCCAAAATACACAAACACCTTCCAACGTCGTGGCCTTCGCAGCGAAACCCGCCCTGCGCTCGAAAACGCGCACCTGGGCGGGCGCTGCGATCGCAGCCTCGCTGCTGCTGTTCGTGGGGCTGGGTGCAGGCGGCGTTTTCACGGGCCGGCTCGACCCGGTGCTCGGCGGCATCCAGTTCGCCTCGAGCGACCGCTGGCTCGAAAACGTCGCGGGTTTCTATACGGTCGCCGAAGCCACGCAAGCCAGCGAAGGCCGCCTACTTGTCGATTTCACGGCCGCCGACGTGCCCGAACTCGGCAAATGGTTCGGCGCCAAGCTCAACCGCAATCTCGCTATTCCCGACCTGGCCGCCCACGGCTTCGAACTGCAGGGCGGGCGCATGGTCATCGTCGGCGGCAGGCCCGCAGCCCAGCTCATCTACACCAACAGCGCCAACGAAATGGTGGGCCTCGTGATCGCCTTCTCGCAGTTCAGCGAACGCGGGGCACGCAACGAAGCGCGCCAGGGCGTCAATCTCGTGCACTGGCATCGCGGCGGCTACGGCTACGCCTTCGCCGGCCGCATCGCCCCCGACCGCCTCAAGATGCTCGCCGACCAGGCCTGGACCGATCTCGAAGCGATTTGACGGCATCGAGCGGCTCGCCGGAATTTTCCGTACGCGCTATGGGCGCAAACGGATCCGAAGCCGTGCCCAAGGGGCCGACTTGAAGCAACTGCGGATTTCGCTAATACTGGCGAGAACAACAACCGCAAACAGAGAGTCCCCCCTCATGAAACGTCGCCATCTTCTGGCCGGTGTCGCCGCCGCTTCGAGTGCCGGTCTTGCCGCCCCCGCGTTGTCGCAGAACCGCATCGAATGGCGCATGGTCACGCTGTGGCCGCGCAATTTGCCCGGTCCCGGCGTTGCTGCGCAAAAAGTCGCCGACCGCATCGGCCTTGTCTCGGGCGGCCGCATTTCGGTGCGTCTGTTCTCGGCGGGCGAAGTTGTGCCGGCCCCGGGTGCCTTCGACGCAGTCGCGGCGGGCACGGCCGATCTCTACCACGGCGTGCCGTCCTTCTGGATTTCGAAATCGCCGGGCATCGGTTTCTTCGGCTCGTTTCCGTTCGGCATGACCGCCTTCGAACAGCAAGGCTGGATGATGCATGGCGGCGGCCAGGCGCTGTACGACGAAATCTACGGGCGCTTCGGCGTGAAGCCGTTCATCTGCGGCAATTCGGGTCCGCAATGGCTGGGCTGGTTCCGGCGCGAACTGCGCTCGATCGACGATTTCCGCGGCCTGCGTTTCCGCACGGCGGGCCTGGGCGGCGAAATGTTTCGGCGCGCCGGCGCTTCCGTCGTCTCGCTGCCGGCGGGCGAAATCTTCGCCGCCTTGCAGTCGGGCGCCATCGATGCGGCCGAATTCATCGGGCCGTTCTCGGACGGGCCGCTCGGCCTGCATCAGGTCGCCAAAAACTACTACTATCCGGGCGTCCAAGAACCCTCCTCGGCCGAGGAAATCGGCATCAATATGGGCAAGTGGAACGCGTTGCCTGCCGATCTCAAACAGGCCGTGCAGTTCGCCTGCCAATCGGTCGCCGAGGAAATCACCACCGAATACGACGTGCGCCATCCGGTGGCGCTCGCGGGCCTGATCGCCAACAACCAGGTCGTGCCGCGCGAAGCGCCGCGCGACCTGCTGATCGCCTTCGGCAATTCGGCGGGCGAAATGATGGCCGAGTTCCGCGCCCACAGCGATCCGCTGGTCAAGCGCATCGCGGACAGCTACGCCGAATTCCGCGTGCGCTCGCAGAACTATATGCTGCAATCCTATGCGGGCAATTTCAACGCCCGCGCCCTGCCGATCCGCTGGGGCTGATGCCGGACGGCGGCTGCGCCGGCGCGCAAGCGTCGGACGCAGCCGCCGATCCGCCGCGATGAAAACGCTACTCAAACTCGCCGATCTGATCGACGAAGCCAGCGACCGGCTTGGCCGTCTCGTGATGTGGGCCGCCGGGTTGCTGGTGCTGGTGCAGTTTTCGGTCGTCGTGCTTCGTTATGCCTACGGCTCCAGTTTCATTTGGATGCAGGAAGGCGTCGTCTATCTGCATGCCGCTTTGTTCATGCTCGCGATCGGCTACGCCTACCTGCACGACGGCCATGTTCGAGTCGACGTACTCTATGCGGAATGGAGCCCGCGCGCCAAAGCGCTCGCCGATCTGCTCGGCATAACCATCGCCGTGCTGCCTTTCTGCGCGCTGGTGATCTGGGCGTGCTGGTCGTACGTGTCGATTTCCTGGCGCTTGCGCGAAGGGCCGATGTCGGTCGGCGGCCTGCCGTTTCTATTTGTGCTGAAGTCGCTGATCCCGGCGATGGCCGTGCTGCTGGGGCTGCAGGCGGTGGCCATCGGCCTGCGCGCGACGGCCGTGCTGACCGGCCACGCGACAACCCATTTTCCGCGCAAGGCCGCCGGCGGCGGCCACGGCGGCTAGGAAAGATCGACAATGGCTTTGGGCGGCGTGCTCGATCTCCTGATGTTCCTTTCGTTGTGCCTGTTGATCCTGACGGGCGTGCCGGTCGTGTTTATTTTGACCGGCTGCGCGGTTGTGTTCGGCGCCGTCGGCTGGGCGCTCGGCGCGTTCGATCCGTTCCTGCTGGGTGCTTTGGCGCAGCGCATTTTCGGCACCATGACCAGCGAAGTGCTGATTGCAATTCCCCTGTTCGTGTTCATGGGAATCATGCTCGAGAAGTCCAAGATCGCCGAGGAACTGCTCGAGGCAATGGGTCGACTCTTCGGCAGCGTGCGCGGCGGCCTTGCGATTTCGGTCAGCATCGTGGGCGCGTTGCTCGCCGCATCGACCGGGATCGTGGGCGCCACAGTCGTCACGATGGGACTGATGGCGCTGCCCGCGATGCTGCGGCGCGGCTACGACCCCGCTTTCGCCTGCGGCACAATCTGCGCGGCGGGCACGCTCGGGCAGATCATCCCGCCATCGACCGTAATGGTCATTCTGGGCGAGGTTCTGTCGGCCGCCTACCAGCAGGCCCAGCTTGCCCAAGGCAAATTCATGCTGGAAACCGTGAGCGTGGGCCAGCTCTTCGCGGGCTCGATGGTCCCGGGGCTTATGCTGGTGGCACTTTACATCGCCTACCAGCTCGCATTCGCCTGGCTCAAACCCGGCGTGGCACCGCCGATCCCGCGCGAAGAAGCGGGCACGGTCGGCGCGCGCGACATCGGCAATGCGCTCGTTCCGCCCATCGTTCTGATCGTCGCTGTGCTGGGCTCGATTCTGGGCGGAATCGCGACGCCGACCGAAGCGGCTGCGGTCGGCGCAGTGGGCGCCACGTTGCTTGCAGGCCTTCGGCTCGACGCGCACGGACCTGGGCGCGTGGCGATCTATGTCGGTTTTGCCTGCGCCGTCGGGCTTGTCGTGCTCGGATCGAATTTCGACATGCGGCTGGGTCGCCAAGCGGCACCGCTCGGCGACCGCGTCGCGATCTGGATTGCGGGCGCATTTGCGCTTGGGCTCGCGGTGGGGATCGCCGCCGCCGCGTGGCGCTGCTTTGGAACCGGCGTGCTGGCGGGCGTGTCGCGCGCCACCATGTCGATCACGGCCATGATTTTCGCCACGCTGATCGGCGCCACGCTTTTTGCGCTGGTCTTTCGCGGGCTCAGCGGCGACGAGATGGTCCGCGACTTCCTGGCCGACATGCCCGGCGGCAAGTACGGTGCCATCGCCCTGGTGATGGGCGTGATCTTTGCGATGGGGTTCTTTCTCGACTTTGTCGAGATCACGATTATCGTTATCCCGATCGTCGGGCCGATCCTTTTGCAGATGGATATCGATCCAATATGGCTGGGCGTGATGATCGCGGTCAATCTGCAGACGAGCTTCCTCACGCCGCCGTTCGGATTTTCGCTGTTCTATCTGCGCGGCGTAGCACCCGCGAGCGTGCGTACATCCGACATCTACCGCGGCATCGTGCCGTTCGTGATTCTGCAGCTGATCGGGCTCGGCCTCGTCGTCGCGTTCCCGGCATTGGCAACGTGGCTGCCCGAAAAACTCTTCTGATCTTCTCGCGCGCCTCTCGGCAAATACCCAAACGTCAGCGCTGGCCGAGCAAGGGGTCGGTGAAGGTCGCGTAGGCGTGGAAGAAACGGTAGATGTTGGCGACGTAGGTCACCGTCTCGTCGCCCACGCTCTGCTGCACGATGCGCTCCACGTTGCCGAACCAACGATTGGGATCGAGGCCTTGCGTGCGCGCACGCGCGCGCAGGCGTTGGATGCGGTTGGGGCCTGCATTGTAGGCGGCGATCGCGAACAGGATGCGCTGCGAAGGCTCGATTTCGGGATCGTTGAAATAGCGGTCGCGGATGCGCGCCATGTAGGCAATGCCCGCAGCCACGTTGGTCTCTTCCTCGCCGACATCGGGAAACCCGATCTCGGCCGCCGTCGGCGCCATCAATTGCATGATGCCGATGGCGCCGACGGGACTGCGTGCCTGCTGGTCGAGCCGCGACTCCTGGAAACCTTGGGCGGCCATCAGCATCCAGTCGAAGCCGTGCGTGTCGGCATGGTTGCGGAAATAGGACGACAGCCGCTCGAGCTTGGCGCGCTCGTCGCCCGCGAGTGGGTTGGAGAGGCTGCGCACGCTTTGGAAATACTGGCTCAAGAGCTGCGCATCATTCGCCGGTTTGGCTTTCTGGCGCTTTGCGAAAAACGCGTCGGCGGCACCGCGCAGCGCTTTGTCTTGCGGCCGGAAGCCCCAGGCGATGGCCCCGCCGCGCGCGATCTTCACGTTCGTCGTCGCGATGTTCGGCAGCACGCGCGTCCACAGAGCGGCCAGATGGGAGTCGACGACTGTGATGTCGAAGATGCCGGCCGAGACCATCTCGAGCTTGTCTTCGTCGGCGAGTACAGGATCGAGCGGAACGAGTTTGATCGGCGCGCGGCCCTCGGCGACGAAACGACGGTTGAGGGCCTGCAGATGCTCGTAGTAGCTCGTGGCAACGCGCACCGACAGCTGGCGACCGGACAGATCTTCCAGCGTGCGCGGCACGTTGGAGCCGTTGCGCGCGACGATCACCTCGTCGATGTTGCGCAAATAGGGCCGCGAGAAACCGATCTCAGCACTGCGCGTCGGCGTGACCGTCATGCCCGAGGCGATCACGTCGCCGCGCCCAGCGAGCAGACCCGGGATCAGATCCTCGAACGCGAGCGGGACGAACAGCACGCGGATCTGCGGCTGGCCGCGTTTGCGCTCGCGGTTGAGGAAGCGCGCGAATTCGTGCGCGAGCTCGGCTTCGAAGCCGCGCACCTCGCCGCGCACAAGTTGGAAATCCGTGCGTGTCGGCGCGACCAGCACGCGCAGCATGCCGCGCTTGCGGATCTCGGCAAGGTCGCCCGCGTAGCGCGCATCGGAGAGGTCGAGCAGCTCCGAGCCGTCGGGCAGTTCGTCCTCGAGGTCGGCATCCGGCTTTTGCGCGAATGCAGCACCGACGGGTGCGAGCAGCACGACGAGTGCGGCCAACAGAATGCGGCAGAAGGGGGCGAGAGATTGTGGCATGGTGCGGCTTCTATCCCACCAGCGCGTGTGCAATGTCCGCCGGGCGGTCGGTGATGATGCTGTCCACCCCCCAGGCGACAAGTTCGCGCGCGCGCGCAGGCTCGTTGACGGTCCATACCAGCGCCTTGAATCCGGCTTCCTTGACGTCGCGCACGAGCTGGCGCGTGAGATGCTTCCAGCCCGGATGGATGGCGACGCAAGCCAACGCTTCGGCCTCGCTGCGCCAGCTGCGGCCGAGCTCTTCGGCAAGATAGCCGCGCGGCAACGAGGGCGCCGCGGTTTTAGCGGCTTCAAGCGACTGGCGCTTGAAGCTCGACACGATGGGTGTGGGCCCGCGCCATTTCGCAAGAACAAGCGCGCAAGCACGCTCGGCCGTTTCGGCTTCGCGGCCCGGGCAAGGTTTGATCTCGATGTTGAAGCCCATGCCAAGGCTTGCCATTAGCGCCATGGCTTCTTCGAGCGTGGGGATGGTTTCGCCCCTGAAGGCGGGCCCGAACCAAGCGCCCGCATCGAGCTTTTTGATCTCCGCCAGGGTCGCCTCGGCGACGGGGCCTTTGCCGTTGCTCGTGCGGTCGAGCGTTTCGTCGTGCATCAGCACGACCGCGTTGTCCTTGGTGAGTTTGGCGTCGAACTCGATCCAGCTCGCACCTTCTTCATGCGCGCGGCGGATGGCGACGAGCGTATTTTCGGGCGCGTTGGCTTTGGCACCACGATGGCCGACGATGCGGGGCGGGTTGGGCATCGCAAACGCTCCTTGAAGGGTCAAAAGAGAACCCCCGCCGGAGCGGCTGCTCCAGCGGGGGCTTGTTGGATCAAACCGAACGCATGCCCGAGACTACTCGGCCGACGGGGTCGGCTTCTTGTCGAACTGGTCGGAGATATCGGCACCCGTCGCCTGATCGACGCGGCGCATCGACAGCTTGACCTTGCCGCGATCGTCGAAGCCGATGAGCTTGACCTTGACCGCATCGCCGACCTTCACCACGTCGCCCGTCTTCTCGACGCGGCGCGGGGCAAGTTCGGAGATGTGGACGAGGCCGTCCTTCGAGCCCATGAAGTTCACGAAGGCGCCAAAATCCATGATCTTGACGACCTTACCGGTGTAGATGGCGCCCATCTCGGGTTCCGACACGATGCCCTTGATCCAGTCGATCGCCTTCTTGGCGTTCTCTTCCGAGACCGAGGCGACCTTGATCGTGCCGTCGTCTTCGATGTCGATCTTGCAGCCCGTCTGCTCGACGATCTCGCGGATGACCTTGCCGCCGGTGCCGATGACTTCGCGGATTTTGTCCTTCGGCACCTGGAACGTCGTGATGCGCGGCGCGTTCTTCGAGACTTCCTGGCGCGGGTCGTTGAGACCCTTGGCCATTTCGCCCAGAATATGCAGACGCCCGTCCTTGGCTTGGCCAAGGGCGATCTTCATGATGTTCTCGTCGATCGAGGTGATCTTCAAGTCCATCTGCAACGCGGTGACGCCCTTTTCCGTGCCGGCCACTTTGAAGTCCATGTCGCCGAGATGGTCTTCGTCGCCGAGGATGTCGGAGAGAACCGCAAAGGCGCGGTCTTCCTTGATCAGACCCATCGCGATGCCGGCAACCGGACGCGGCAGCGGGACGCCCGCATCCATCATGGCAAGCGAAGTGCCGCACACGGTCGCCATCGACGACGAACCGTTCGACTCGGTGATCTCCGACACGACGCGAATCGTGTAGGGGAACTTGTCCTTGGGCGGCAGCAGCGGACGGATGGCGCGCCAGGCGAGCTTGCCGTGGCCGATTTCACGCCGGCCGGGCGAGCCCATGCGCTTGGCTTCGCCGACCGAGTAGGGCGGGAAGTTATAGTGCAGCATGAAGTGCTCGCGATATTCGCCTTCGAGCGCGTCGATGATCTGCTCGTCGTCGCCGGTACCCAGCGTGGCCACGACCAGCGCTTGGGTTTCGCCGCGCGTGAACAGGGCCGAGCCGTGCGTGCGCGGCAGGAAGCCCACTTCCGTCACGATCGGGCGCACCGTTTTGGTGTCGCGGCCGTCGATGCGACGGCCGGTATCCAAGATGTTATCGCGCACGACCTTGGCTTCGAGTTCCTCGAACAGGCCGCCGAACACGGCGGCTTCTTCCGGAATTTCCTTCACGGTCGCAAGCGCTGCGGCCTTGACGGCGGCAACCTTGTCGCGACGCGCGAACTTGACCGGCTCGGCATAGGCCTTGCCGAGATCGGCCGCAAACGCCGCGATCTTGGTTTTGACGGATGCGGCAACCGGCGAAGCTTGCGTGAGCGGCCAGGGATCCTTGGCGGCCGTTTCGGCGAGCGAGATGATGAGATCAATCACCGGCTGGAACGCGCGATGGCCGAACATCACGGCGCCGAGCATCGTTTCTTCCGACAATTCCTTGGCCTGCGATTCGACCATCAGCACACCGTCCTTGGTGCCGGCCACGACGAGTTCGAGATCGCTCGCCGCAAGATCGGTCTGCAGCGGATTGAGGCGGAATTCGCCGTTATAGACGCCGACGCGCGCAGCCCCGATCGGGCCCATGAACGGAATGCCCGAGATCGTGAGGGCCGCCGAGCAGCCAACCATCGCGACGATGTCGGGATCGTTCTCGAGATCGTGGCTCAGCACGGTCGCGATGACCTGCACTTCGTTGCGGAAGCCCTCGGGGAACAGCGGACGCACCGGACGGTCGATCAGGCGCGAAACCAGCGTTTCCTTTTCCGTCGGGCGACCTTCGCGCTTGAAGAAGCCGCCGGGGATCTTGCCGGCTGCGAAGGTCTTTTCCTGGTAGTGGACGGTCAGCGGGAAGAAATCTTGGCCGGGCTTGGCCGACTTGGCGCCCACGACCGTGCACAGCACGACCGTGTCGCCGTAGGTGGCCATCACGGCCCCGTCGGCCTGGCGGGCGATCTTGCCGGTTTCGAGGACGAGCTTGCGCCCGCCCCACATCATTTCCTTGCGAACGACGTCGAACATGGAATTACTCTCTTTCTTTCTGCCGCGTACGGACCCGCCGACGCGCATCCCGTGATGCGCGCGACGTGGCGACGGTTGCGAAAGCCCGGATGGCCCTCGCCCCAACCGGCGCCGCCCCTGTCAATTGGGACGTCGAATATGGGTTGCGCGGCGTCGTACGACGGACCGCCGCGCGGGGTGTGTGGCTGGAATCGGAAAAAAGCGCGCGCCGCATCTGCCCCGGCTTCGGGTAGAGATGCCGCGCGCGCTTCGGTCGGTGGAAGGTCAAGCAGTCCGCTTTTAGCGACGCAGATCGAGGCGCCCGATCAGCGTCTCGTAGCGCTTCTTGTCTTTCGACTTCAGATAATCGAGCAGCGAACGGCGCTTGCCGACCATCATCAAAAGACCGCGACGCGAATGGAAGTCCTTCTTGTGCGTCGTCAGATGTTCGGCGAGTTCCTTGATGCGCTCCGAGAGGAGGGCAACTTGGACTTCCGGCGAACCCGTATCGCCCTTTTGGACGGCATAGGCTTCGACGATTTCGGTCTTGCGTGCGGCGTTCATCGACATCGGTCTCTCCTTGGACCCTAGAGGTTGAAGACACGCGTGGGGCGCAAAGTCGCACCGTCGGACGCTGCAAGTGCGACCAGCTTGCCGTCGCAAAAGACGACAAGCACGGGCGCCTCGAGCGGGGATGGTTCCACGCGGGGGTCTCGCAAAGCCTGGCCCCTTCGAAGGGCGGCGGCTTGTTCCACGGTCACGGCCAGAGCCGGGATGTCGTCCAGCACGGTCTCAACCGGGGCGAGGACCCCAAAGCGGGTTGGACTATGCCCAAAACCCTCCAGTTTTTCCAGGGAAATCGCGGCATCGAGGCGAAATCGGCCGACGGCCGTACGCCGCAATTCCGTCACATGCGCGCACGTGCCCAGTGCCAATGCGAGGTCGCGGCCGAGGCTGCGCACATAGGTGCCCTTGCCGCATGCGACCCGGAAGCGAGCGGTATCGGCATCCGCGCTCCCGAGATATTCAAGCTTGTGGATCAAGATCTTGCGCGATTCCATCGCAACGTCTTCGCCGGCCCTTGCGCGCGCATAGGCGCGCTCGCCGTCGATTTTGATGGCCGAATAGACCGGCGGGGTCTGGTCGATATGGCCGACAAATCGCGCCAGAACGCCCGCAATCTGGGTGTCTGTCGGGCGAATATCGGAGGTCGCCACGACCGCCCCTTCGCGGTCGTCGGTCGCCGTCGCCTCGCCCCAGCACACGGCAAATTCGTATTCTTTGTCGCCGTCCACGAGATAGGGCAGCGTCTTGGTGGCCTCGCCGAATGCCATCGGCAACACACCCGTGGCCAGCGGATCGAGCGTGCCGGCATGCCCGCCTTTGGCCGCGTTGAACACGCGCCGCACGCGGCCGAGCGCTTGGGTCGAAGACTGGCCGAGCGGTTTGTCGAGCAATACCCAGCCGTCGATCTTGTCGCGCTTGGTGCTGCTCACGCTTTTTTCTTGGCCGCCCGCTTGCGCGCCGGTTTTTCCGGCGGCGGCGGCGAGATGTCGGCAGCGACCTTGGGATCGCGCAAGGCGCGGTCGATGCGCTCGGCATAGTCGAACGACGTATCGCGCTGGAAATGCCATTCGGGCGCCATGCGCAGATCCACGCGCCTTGCGATCTCGCCGCGGATATAGGCGCGCGCCCGGCCGAGTGCCGCAATGGTGGGCTCCGCACCCACGCTGCCGAGCGTGGTGACGAAGGCGGTCGCATGTTTGAGATCGGGGGCCACACGCACCTCGCCGATCGTGATGTTGAGCGTGTCCTGCAGATCGGGATCGCGGAAATGCCCGTCGCGCAGCACCTCGATAAGGGCGCGGCGCAAAGCTTCGCCCACGCGCAATTGGCGCTGCGATGCCCCTTCGCTCGAATGTCCGTCGCGTTTCATCTCCGTCTCTTTCTACCGCCGCACATCGACGACGACGCGGCCTTGGATTTGGCCGGCGACGATGGCCTCGGCGAGTTTGGGCAGATCCTCGAGCCCGCAGATGGAAAGCCCTTCGCCGGGCAGGCCGTCGGGCAGCAGGGCCGCCAGTTTGCGCCATGCATCTTCGCGCTCTTGCAGCGGGCACAAGACGGAATCGATGCCGATCAGTTTGATCCCGCGCAGGATGAACGGCATCACCGTGGTCGGCAGATCCGCCGAACCCGCAAGACCGCAGGCGGCAACGGCGGCACGGCGCGCACAGCCCGCAAGCACGCTTGCCAGCGTCGTCCCGCCGACCGTATCGATGGCCCCGCCCCAGCGCTCGGTCAAAAGCGGCTTCGAGGGGGCTGCAAGTTCGGCGCGGTCGACGATGCTTGCAGCACCCAGGCTGCGCAAATAGGGCTCGAGCTGGCGGCGGCCGGTGGAGGCGGCAACGTTGTGGCCAAGCTTGGCGAGCAAGGCGACCGCGACCGAGCCCACGCCGCCCGCCGCTCCGGTCACCAGAATTTCGCGGTCGCGGCGCAGGCCTGCGGCTTCGAGTGCATGCACCGCCATCATTGCGGTGAGGCCGGCCGTGCCCATGCCCATCGCCCATTTTTCGTCCGTACCGGCCGGCAATTTCACCAGCCAGGCCGCTTGCGCGCGCGCTTTTTGCGCCATGCCGCCCCAGTAGTTTTCGCCCACACCCCAGCCGGTCAGGATCACGCGGTCGCCCGCTTTGAACGACGCGTTGGTCGAGCTTTCGACCGTGCCCGCCCAATCCACGCCCGGCACCATCGGGAAGCTGCGCACGATCTTGCCCTTGTCGGCGATCGCGAGCCCGTCTTTGTAGTTGAGCGAGGAATAGGCGACGGCAACCGTGACCTCGCCCTCGGGCAACGATGCCTCGTCGAGCGATTTGACCGACGCTGCGACCTTGCCGTCCAGTTTGTCGAGCACGAGTGCGCGAAACATCGAAACCCCTCCGGTTCGGCGGTAAACTCGGGCGCTTAAGCATTTTCGTCAAGCCTTGAGTGGCCGCCCTTGAGTAGCTGTCTGCCGCACGGCATCCTTGCCCCATGTATCGCATTTCCGACTGGCTGGTCGCCGAGGGACCGCATGTGGCGGACATGGGTGCGTTGCTGAGCGGCCTCGCCGAGCGGCTGCTGGCGGGTGGGGTTCCCGTGGCGCGCATGGCGGCCATGATCGAAACGCTGCATCCGCGCTTCATCGGCGCCATGCGCGTCTGGGAGCCGGACGGCGACGTGCGACTGCGCCGCTTGACGTTCGACGATCCGCGGGTCGTTGCCGCACCCAAACGCTTCACGATCGACGAATTGCAGGAAACCGGCGACTGGGTCGAGTTCAAGCTCGACGATCCGCGTATCGACGACTACGACCTGCTGCCGCAGCTCGCACAGGAAGGCCACACGCATTACTTGCTGATGCCGCTCAAATTCCGCGAAGGCCCGCTGCAGGGCCTGTCGTTTTCGACCAAACAGCCGGGCGGCTTCACGGGCGCGCAAAGCCGCGCGATCCGCAGCCTGCAGCCGAGCCTTTCCCTGACCGCCAACGTGATTGCCACCCACACGATGTGGCGCGAGGTGCTGAAGGCCTATGTCGGCGAAGTGCCGGGCGACTTGATCCTGCAAGGGGCGATAAGGCGCGCCGACGTGCGCCGCGTGGAAGCCGCTTTGATCATGACCGACATGCGCGGCTTCACGCGGCTTGCCAATGCGAGCACGCCCGAGGCGACGGTCGCCGCCCTCAACGCCTATCTCGACGATGTGGTGCCCGCGATCGCGGCGGCGGGCGGCGAGATTCTCAAATTCATCGGCGACGGCGTGCTGGCGACGGTCCCTTTCGACACGACGGCGAATGCCGCGGCCGCGTGCGCGGCGGCGCTGGCGGCTGCACAGGCGATCCGCCAAGCGGCCTCCAATGTCGGCATTGCGCTGCATGTGGGCGAGGTTGCGTTCGGCAATATCGGGGCGGGCGACCGGCTCGATTTCACGATCATCGGGCGCGACGTCAATCTGCTCGCGCGCATCGAAAAAATCTGCGGCGAATTCCACGAAGACATCGTGATGTCGCAGGCTTTTGCCGCTTTGTGCGGTGCACCCACGCGCCTCGTCACGCACTTCACGCCCAAAGGCTTCGACGGCGAAGTAGCCGTGTTTGCGCCGGCCTGAACTGCCCGACTTGGCCGCCGCAAAAATTCAGGCACTGAAGAATTTTTGTCGATATGCACTTAGCGCTATCGCCGAAGCGCGTCGGCGCACTAATGTAGTAAGCATAAGATAAAGCGCCGGACAGAAAACCGCGCGCGCAACGTTGGAGGAACGCCGCGAATGGCGAACGCACTGGGCCATCTGATCGTCAGCGGCCGTTGGGACGACAATGTCGCGATCGTCGACGTGGCGGCAGCTTTGCGCGCCGAAAACGACGGCACGCCCAATGCCGTGCTCGCACGGCCGCGCGCCACGCCCGACGTCGATACCGACGGCGACGGCAAGCCCGACGCCAAAGCGAGCGGCCAGCCGGTGTCGATCGCGGTCGACGCGCAGAGCCGTTTTGCCTATGTCGTCAACCATTCGGGGGGCGCCACGCCGGCGGGTGCGGCCGGCTATCAGCATGGCCATCCTGGCCTCGTTGGGGTTGTCGATCTCAAAGCCGCGCGCGACAAGGCAAACGACGGCACGCTGGGGGCGATCGCGGAATTCGTGCCGACCGGCCGCACCGGCCCCGTCGGCTGCGCGATCACGCCCGACGGGCGCACGCTGCTCGTCAATTGCGGCGAAGCCGAAGGCAGCGAAGACGGCGGCGACGAGATCACGGCGATCGACGTCGCCACGCGCAAGGTCGTGCGGCGCATCCCGCTGGCCGAAATGCCGGGCCATCCGGCCCCAGGCCCCAGCAAACACGACAGCCCGCATCCGAGCTTCGGGCGCTATCCCAATCCCACGGGTCTCGGCATCTCGGCCTTGCAGGGCGGGCTCGTATTCGTCGCCAATGGCGGCTTCAGCGATGTGTCGGTGCTGTCGCTCGAGGCGGCCATGGCGGGCGACAAGCGCCCCGAGATCGGCCGCGTGGCGATCGAGACCGGGCCATTCGGCCTTGCCGTGAGCCCGGACGGACGGCTGGTCGCGGTTGCGGCACGCGAAAGCATGTCGCATGCTTACGAGGGACGTACGGTCTCGATCATCGACGTCGCGCGTGCTGCCGCCGGCGGCAAGGACGCGGAGGTCGCACGCGTGCGCGTGGGCAGCGACGATCCCAACGAAGCTACGCGCCCGTTCGCCGTCGCGTTTGCGCCCGACGGCAAGCGCGTCGTCGCGACGTGCTTTCGTTCCAACACGATTTCGCTGATCGACGTCGACGACGCGATCGCGGGCCGCTCGGCCGAAACGCTGCGCCTCTATCCGCGCACGCCGACGGGTGCGCTCGCGCGTCCGCGCGGCATTGCCATCGCAGGCGGGCGCTATGCCTGCGTGATCGGCGGCGCCAAAGCGGGTCCAGGCAGCAGCCTTGTTTGGTTCCTCGATCTCGAAAGCGGAAAAATCGTTTCGTGCACGACCGGCGTGGGCAACGAGAGCTACATGCTGGCTGCATTCTAATGCCGGAAAAACGGCCCAACGCCGAAAAAAGTAGGCCAAAAAGGGAGAAAACCATGATGCCGACGCGCCGTTCCTTGCTGAAGACCGCTGCCGCATTGCCGCTGGCGACGGGCAGTTTCGCCGCCTTCGCGCAGACACCGTGGGTGCCCACGCGCGAGGTCGAGTTCGTCGTACCCTTCGCCGTCGGCGGCGGGGCCGATCTGCTCGCGCGCATCGTCCACAAGATCATCCAGGACGAAAAGCTGGTGCCTGTGCCGATCGCTCTCAACAACCGTCCGGGCGGCGGCGGGGCCACGGGGCTCGGCTACGTGACCGCGCGCAAGATCGGCGATCCGCACACGATCATCCTGGTCAACGGCACGACGCAGATCACGCCGATCCTGAACCCGGCCGCCAAGACGCTGTCCGAAGTGCGCCCGGTCATGAACGTGATGCTCGACGACTTCCTGCTGTTCGTTCGCGGCGATGCGCCCTGGAAGACGGCCGCCGAATTCGTCGCCGACGCGAAGACGAAACCGGCCAAGAGCCTCGCCTTCGCGACCGGCGGCACCACCGACATCATGGCGATCACGGTCTTCGCCAAGGCGTCGGGTGCGGAATACAACGCGCTCAACTTCAACAGCGGCGGCGAAGCGCTGACCCAGCTGCTCGGCGGGCACGTGCAAGCCTGCATGGGCAATCCGCTCGAGTTCATGGGCCATCTGCAGTCGAAGGCCGTGCGCGCCCTCGGCGTGTTCCGCGACAACCGGTTCGCGGCCCTGCCCGACGTGCCGACCATGAAAGAGCAGGGTATCGCCGCCCCCAATTTCCAAATGTGGCGCGGCATGGCTGTGCCGCGCGGCACGGCCGACGCGCCGTCGCTCTACTGGGAGGGCGTGTTCGCCAAGGTCGTCGCCACGCCGGCCTTCAAGGCCTACATCGCCGAGAACATCGCGTCCGAAGCGCCGATTCCGGGTGCGGCGTTCGCGAGGTTCCTGGCCGACCAGGAGAAGCTCTATCGCGACCTTCTCGGCAAGCCGGCCTGACGCGATGGACCTGTTGCGCGCGAAGGGCGGCGAAATTGCCCTGAGTCTGTTCTTCGTCGCAACGGGCGCGTTCTGGATCGCCGTTGCGGCAGGAATGCCGTTGTGGGACGGGTTCGCGCCCGCGACGGGACTCCTGCCGCTGGTATTCGGCGCCCTGCTCATAATCCTTGCCGTCGCAGCGACGCTCGTCGACGTCGTCTGGGCGTCGTCCGCAACGCCGGACCGCGCTCCGGTCGGGCGTGCGCTGATGGTTCTGCTCGCGGTCGCGGCCGGGGTGGCCGGCATCGAGACGGCCGGGTTCTTCGCGTCGATGTTCGTAACGATGCTGTTCTTGTTCCGCGTCGCCGAAAAACGGCTGATGCTTTCGTCGCTGCTTGCTTCGGCGGGCACGGCACTCTTCCTCACGCTTGTTTTCCGCACGTGGCTCGGCGTGCCGCTCCCTGCCGGACCTTGGGGGTTCTAGAAATGTCGGTCGTCTACGATCTGGCAGCGGGCTTCGCGGGTGCGTTGACGCCTTGGAATCTGCTTATGTGTTTTGCGGGCGTCTTTGCGGGCCAGATCGTCGGCGCGTTGCCCGGCATCGGGCCGGCGGCGGCGATCGCGTTGCTGCTGCCGCTCACTTTCGGCGCCGATCCGACGTCGGCCATCATCCTTTTCGCGGGCATCTATTACGGTGCCCAATATGGCGGCACGCTTACCTCCGTGCTGATCAGCGTGCCGGGCGAACCGTCGAGCGTGATGACCAGCATCGACGGCTACCAGATGGCGCTGCAGGGCCGCGCCGGGGCCGCCCTTGGCATTGCGGCGATCGGCTCGTTCATCGCCGGCACGCTCTCCACGATCGGGCTGATGCTGCTGGCTCCGCCGATGGCCAAGGCCGCCCTCGCCTTCGGCCCGCCCGAGTATTTTGCACTCGTCGTACTCGGCCTCACCGCCCTTGCCGCTGTCGGCGGCTCGGTGCTCAAAGGCCTCACGACCGGCATGTTCGGGCTGCTGATCAGCACGATCGGCATCGACCAGCAGACGGGCGTTGCACGCTTCGCGTTCGACCAGATCTGGCTGCTCGACGGTGTGGGCTTCATCGTGCTGTCGGTGGCCCTGTTCGGCGTCGGCGAAGTGCTTTCGAGTGCGGGCATGGCGACACCGCGCCCGATCACGACGGTCAAGAATCTGCTGCCGTCGCGCGCCGAATGGAAACAGAGCCGCATGCCCATTCTGCGCGGCTCGGTGATCGGCTTCTTCGTCGGCGTGCTGCCCGCCACGGGTGCGACGATCGCGTCGTTCCTTGCCTATATCGTCGAAAAGAAAGTTGCCAAAGACCCCTCGCGCTTTGGCAAAGGGGCGATCGAAGGCGTGGCAGGTCCCGAATCTTCGAACAATGCCGCTGCCGCCGGTGCAATGGTGCCGATGCTGGCCTTGGGTGTGCCCGGCTCGGGCACCACAGCGATCATCCTTGGCGCCCTCATCATGTTTGGCGTGCGTCCCGGACCGGAGCTGTTCGACAAAAACGCCGCACTCGTGTGGACGGTGATTGCCAGCATGTATATCGGCAACGTGATCCTGCTGGTCATGAACCTGCCGCTCGCGGGTCTGTTTGCAAAGCTGCTGCGCGTACCCTATTCGTGGCTCTATCCGCCGATCCTCGCTTTGTGCGTCGCGGGCGTCTATTCGCAGGCGAATTCGATCGAAGACGTGTGGATGCTGATCGGCTTCGGCGCGCTCGGCTGGGCCATGATGCGCTACGACTGGCCGGCCGCCCCGATGATCCTGGGCCTCGTGCTGGGCACGATCTTCGAGAACGCATTGCGCCAGTCGATGACACTGTCGCACGGCAGTGCGGCGATCTTCTTCACGCGGCCGATCTCGGCCGTGCTGCTCGCTTGTGCGGCGGCGGCGGTGCTCGCCCCGTTCGTCTACAAGCTTGCGACGTCGCGCCGAACAGCCTGAACGGGCGCGCGGCCGTCTACGCCAACCGCCGGTCGGCGACGTTCCAGAACTGCGTGTGGAACGCGCGCAAGGACGGGCGATGGCCGATGCTGACGATCGCCGCGGCCGGCAGGCTGCGGTCCAGCAGTTCGTAGATATGCGCTTCGTTGGCGTCGTCCATCGCGGCGGTCGCTTCGTCGAGAAACAGGAAATCGGGTTTCGCCAACAGCGCGCGCGCGACGGCCAAGCGCTGCTGTTCGCCCGGCGACAAGGTCTGCCCCCAATTCGCGGATTCGTCGAGGCGTGCACCTAGGGCCGAAAGACGCACTGCATCGAGTGTCGCGCGCAACGTTGCGTCGTCCGCACCGCCATTGTGCGGATAAAGCAAGGCTTCGCGCAGCGTGCCGATCGGCATGTAGGGTTTCTGCGGCAAGAACAGCGGCCGTGCCGCCTTCGGCAACAGCGCGGCTCCGCGCCCGAACGGCCAGATACCCGACAGCACGCGAAACAGCGTGCTCTTGCCGCTGCCGGACTCGCCCGTCAGCAAGATGCGCGCACCCGGTGCGATCGCCACCCCGGCAGCGGCGATCAGCACGCGCCCGTCGGGCAAGGCGACATCCACGCCTTCGAGGCGCAATTGGCCGTCTTGCGAGGCACCATGCACGAGCGGTGCGACCCGCTCCGCCTGTTCGGCCGCGGCCACAGCCGCTTCGAAATCGAGCAGCCGGTCGACAACGGCCTTCCAGTCGGCCAATTGCGAATAGGCTTGCACGAAAAAGGACAAGGCACCCTGCACCTGGCCGAAGGCCGAGGCCGTCTGCATGAGGCCGCCCAATTGCATCGAGCCCGAAAAATAGCGCGGTGCCGCGACGATGAACGGAAACACGATTGCGATCTGCGCGAACAGGCTCGTGAAGAGATTGAGCTTGAGGCCCGTCCACATGAGATCGCGCCAATTGGCCACGACGGCGGCAAAGCGGGCGAGGAAATCGCGCCGCTCGCGCGCTTCGCCGCCGTAGAGGGCGACCTGTTCGGCGTTTTCGCGCAGGCGCATGAGGCCGTAACGGAAGTCGGCTTCCACGCGCTGCTGGGCGTAGTTCAGTGGCACGAGCGGCTTGCCCACTTTGTGGGTAAGCCACGTGCCGACGACCGAATAGACGAGCGCGAACCACACCATGTAGCCCGGTATCGAGATCTCGCGGCCGAACAGCGTGAAGCCGTAGTCGCCCGAGAGCCCCCACAGGATGCCGAGAAACGCGACCAGCGTGAGCACCGAATTGACGAGCTGCACGAACAGCCCGAGCGTGGTGGCGACGAACAGCCGCACGTCTTCGGCGATGCGCTGGTCGGGATTGTCGGTGTCGGCGCCTGTCAGCTGGAATCGGTAGTAGACGCGCGCTCTGAGCCAGCCGTCGATGTAGCGCTTGGTGAGCCAGTTGCGCCAGCGTATCTGCAGCCACAGGCTGAAATAGCGCGTGGCGACGAAATTGCCGATGAAGAGGGCGGCAAGCCAGCCGAACACGGCGAACTGCGCCCAGAAGGTGGCTTCGTCGCGCTCCTGCAGCGCGTTGTAGAAATCGTTGTTCCAGCTATTGAACAGCACTTCGAGATAGACCCCGCCGATCGTGAGGCCCATCACCGCACCGAACAGCAGGCAGGCCGGCAGCCGGTCTTCGGAGACCCAATAGGGGCGCGTGAGGCGCCACAGCCGTGCCGCAAATCCCGCCGGTTTTTCGCCCGTCATGTTCGGCTATCCTCGGTGGTTCGTGTCAGACCGCGCGTTCGAGCGGGTCTTCGAAGGAAGTTTCGCTCGGGTCTTCAAATCGCTGAAGGCGTGCGGCCGCAAGCCTTGCGAAGCGCAGCGTAAGGGCGCGCCGCCGCGCCGCAGCGAGCGGCGCGCAGATCTGGAGCGGCCGCCGCACGACACCGTCGAACGCGTCGGCGACGATGAGGCCGGCCGTTTCCGGGATCAGACGGTCGGGAAAATCGACCGGCACCGCGAACGCAAACGCGTCGCACCATTCGAGATATTCGGGCCATTTGCCGTCCGACTGAAAATCGGCGGCCGACGATTTGATTTCGACGATCGCGAAGTGCCCGTTGTCGTCCAATGCAAGAATATCGGCGCGCCGCCCGCTCGCAAGCCCCGCCTCGGCAATGCCGACATAGCCGAGATTGCGCAGGAGCCTGAGCGTGCCGCGCCGAACCTGGCGCGCGACAAGATCGTCGCGCGGCTTCACATGAAACCGGCTTGGCGCATCAGCACGAAAAGGTCGCGCTGCGCGCGCGCTTTTTCGGCCGGATCGGCGATGTCGGCCACCACTTCGCCTTCGAAATTGGGCCGCTTCAGCATGCCCACGATGATGGCGCGCGCGAGGTTCGAGGCCTTGCCCGGCGGCAGCGAGGTTGGCAGGCACATCTTCATCAGCATCATCGTGCGCATGCGCAAGGGCCGCGCCGGATCGTCGATCTTTTCGAGGATGCGTTCGGTCTTCACGAAATGCACGAGCAGATCGTCGAGGCGCGTGCAGATGCGCTCGACATGTTCGGGCGGCAGGGGCGAGCTGCGGATTTCGCCCCACACTTGCGTGATGCCGGCCATCTTCTCGTTGGGCGGCACGCGCGCTTTGACGATGTCGGAAATCGATTCGACGTTGACGAGCACGTCTTCGATGAGGCCGAAGGTTTCGTCCGGATAGAGGCGGCCCGTCGCCGTCTGCGTGAGGGCGATCAAGAAGCGCGTCTTGCGCAGCGGATTGAGCATGATCATCGCGATCCACGCTGCCGCCGCCCGGTAGCCCGCCGCGCCGCCGCGATTGAGGATGCGCATCTTGCGCTGCACGAGCGCATCCACCAGATCGCTGCCGCCGATCGGCGGGGCCGCGTCCGGCATCAGCCGGTCGAGGATCTGGCGGAAGGTCGGAATTTCCTGTTCGGGGTCGCTGCGCACGAGCGGGTTCGCACCGCTAAGCTGGATGCGCACGCGCTCGATCAGCACTTGGCTGCAGCCGGGCAAGCGTCCCGCCTGCACGAGGCGGGCGATCTGCACGATGCTGTCGTCGGTACCACCGTCGGCAGAAGCCGGTGCGACGCCGGGCGGCGGGGCTTGCCATTGGCCAAGGGCAACGTCGAGCAGCTTGTTGACGGCGGCGGCAAGGCTCGGCTGGTCGCCGAGCAGTTCCTGGATCACGCTTGCGGTGCCCAGAATGTCGGCGACAAAATCGTCGAGCCGGCGCGCGGCCACGTCGTCCTGGCTGTCGTTGATCCAGTAGAGCAGACGCTCGAGCTTGCCGAGATAGTTGCGGATTTCGATGAGTTCGCGGCTGACGGCCACGCGGAACAGAAAATCGGCATTTGCCGCACTGTCGCCGGAACCGGCGACAATTTTGGCGACCGTCGCGTCGAGCCCGAGCTGCTTGATCGACGGCAGCTGCAGGGTTTCGACGTCTTTGGTGCGCTTGCCGATCTCGGTCGCAAAACCGAAAAGCGCGTCGCGGCGCTGGGCGACCGTTGCCCCGCCGCCCGAACCTTCGGCCTGCAGCGTTGCGACCTGGTTGAGCGCGCTGCCGACCAGCGCGTCCTGGTCCTGCAGGCGCTTGTATTCGCGGTAATTGTGCAGCACCTCGATCGGCGTCAGATTCTGCTTGTCGAGATACATGCGCATGAGCCGGTTCATGGCCATGCGCGCCGGCAGCTGCAGACAATCGTCGGCCGCCGCACAAGCCGGGGCCGCGTCGATGCGGCCGACCGTCAGTTTTTCTTCGCGCTTTTCCTTGATTTTGGTGAAGACCGCCGTCTGCGACCCGCCGCTGGCCTTCTCGCGGAAGACCTTGACGCCCTCAACCTCGCGCTTTTCGAGCATGCGGCGCGCAAAGGCTTCGGCCTCAGCCTGATTCGGCAGGCTGGTTTCGATAATCCAACGGCCTTCTTTGAGGCACTGGACCTCGAAAATCTCTTTTTTGAACAACGCACGCCCCCGGTCCTAGCTGCTTATCCATATTAAAAGCGGCGCGTTGCGGGTTACAATGGGCGCATGTTGACGGTCGAGCGAATCCCGTGCCTCCAGGACAATTACGTCTGGCTGCTGCGCAGCAGCGGCGGCAACGGCGTCGGCGTCGTCGATCCGGCCGAAGCGGCCCCAGTCGAGGCGGTTTTGGCGCGGCATGGTCTTGCCTTGACGCATATCTTCAACACGCACCATCACGGCGACCATGTCGGCGCCAATCTGGCGCTGAAAGCGAAATACGGGGCCAAGATCGTGGGGCCGCGCGCGGACCAAGCGCGCATTCCCGGCATCGATGTGGCGCTGGCCGACGGCGAGAGCTATGCGTTCGACGGCGAGATCGCCACGGTGCTCGACGTGCCCGGCCATACGCGCGGCCATATTGCATTCTGGTTTGCGGGCAGTGCGGCGCTGTTTTGCGGCGACACGCTGTTCGCACTCGGCTGCGGGCGCATGTTCGAAGGCACGGCGCCGCAAATGTGGACGTCGCTTGCCAAAATCCGCGCCCTTCCCGACGCCACGCAGGTTTACTGCGCGCACGAATATACGCAGAGCAACGCAAAATTTGCGGTCAGCGTCGATCCGGACAATGCCGAACTGCGCGCACGCTCAGCCACGATCGACCGCCAACGTCTGGCGGGCGAAGCGACCGTGCCGTCGCTGCTGGGCCTCGAGAAACGCACCAACCCGTTTTTGCGCGCCGATGATGCGGGTCTCGCACGCCGCATGGGGCTGCCCGCAACGCAGCCGGCCGCCGTCTTCGGCGCCTTGCGCGCCGCCAAGGACGTCTTCCGATGACCAGCGAATATCGCGTCGTGTTTTTCGACGACCGCGAGATCGTGATGGCGCTCATCGAACATGCGCGCACGCAAGGCACCAAATTGCCGGCGGGCAAAGCCAACAAACTCGAAATCGACCGCGCCACGCTCACGGCAAAACTTGGCTTCGCGCGCCGCGGGAGCCCGAACGAAGCGCCGATCGAGTTCAACTCAGCAGCACTTGCGCAAGCGCTGATCCGCTACTGCAAAAAAGCCGGCATTCCGCTGCCCGTGAAGGCCAACAAAGAATTGCGCGTGATGGACGACCGCGTCGCCTTCATCGTGGAACTGCAGCGCCCGGCCGTCGATACGCTCGTTCCGATCGAATACGAATAGCGGTGAAACGCGACGGCCCCGCCCGACACCTTGTCCGGCGGGGCCGCGCGCAACGTGCCGTCGTCAATTGCGTTGGCCGATCGACACCGCATAGGCGGGTTGGCGCGCCGTAAAGAGCGGATCGTTCGCCGGCCCTGCGATTCCGTCGGCGAGGTTCAGCGGATCGAAGATGCGCTCGTCGCAGCTCTCGTTCTTCTCGAGTGCTGTGAGCGCAAGGCGGCCGAGCCGGGTCGTGGGCCGCTGATCTTCGTCCGGCCATTGCTGGGTGGCATTCGTGGCCTCGTCGCCCGCGCGGCCGAAAACGACCACCATGTCGAAAGCGGCGGTGTTGGCGGCGATGCGCGCCTTCATGTCGTCGACAAGGAAATCGGCAGGCTTGGCTGCGGCTTCCGCATCGGTGAGACCGACTTCGCCGCCGACCGGCACCATCTTGAACTTCACCAAACGCGTTGCACCCGCCGCATTGGTCAAAGTATAGCCGTGGATACCCCAGTAGTTCACGCCGACCCAAGAGCCCGGCACCGGCTTGCTCGCAAGATAGCGGCCTTGCGCGGTGGTTTCGGGATTGGCTTCGGTGAAAGCCCTGATCTTCTCCGCATCCGGGCGGCCGTCGGGCCCCGGCAGACGCGCCTGCAGAAACGCCAGCATCTGGTCGGGCGATTTCACGAAGTTTATCGGCGCATTGACCATCACGAACTCGGTCTCCGCACGGCCGCCATCGTCGATCCGGAAAGAGAAGCCACGATTGACCGCCTTGGTCGCGTCGGCGACTTTGGGATTGCCGCCGCCGACCGAAAGGCGAGCCACGACCGGCGAGGTCTTTGCGAAAATCGCGGACTTGCTGAGGCCGGCAGCTTCCGCCGTGGGCGTGAACGTGCCGGCAAAACACTGGCCCTTGGCGCCGCTCGGCCGGGCCTTTTGGTTGCCGGCGAGCGTGCGCTGGATCTCGACGATTTGGCCTGGATCGGCAGTCTGGGCGAAGGCGGGCTGGGCGAAAGCGGGTACGCTTGCGGCAAACACGGCCGACGACAGCGCGAAAACGGCGCGTTTGAGTTTCATAGGGGGACTCCTCCAAACGACTTGCGAGTGATGTCGCACTTGCCGTTCGCGCAGCGGGACACGCAGGTTACGCGCCGTCGATCGGAATTCCGTGCCCGGCATCGCGCTCGGGTTCGAACAGCAAAACGCCCCCCAAACTTGCCGGCAGGGCAACGCGCCGAGCAGGCGTGCCGGGTCGCGTCGCGAGTGCGTAGCCCGCAATCCAGGGCAGGCAGGGCGGTGCGACGCCCAAGTGCCGCTCGGTCGCCACCGGATCGCGGAACACGAGTGCGCCGCGCGACGTGACAAGCCCCGGCGCATCGTCGATACGTGTCGCTGCCAAGCCCGTATAGGCGGCATAACGCGCCACGGCCGCCTGCGGATCGGCGACGCAAATTTCCACACGCTTCAATCGCGTCGCCCCATTTTTGTGGCTGAGCCACCGCTTCTGCCACAAAAAATCCGGCGTGTGCTGTTCGACGAACTGCACGCGCCCCTCTTCCATCATGCCCGGTTTGGTGCGTACGACCGTGAAGCGCGCTTGGCGAAACCCTTCCGGCGTTTCGATCGGACGGCTCAACGCTACCGGATCGAGCGGCGCAAAGCCGCCCGCCTGCAGGCGCGCTTGGTCGCCAATCGGATCGACGGTGCCGAACGCGATCAGATGCACGCCCGTGTAGCGCGCAATGCCGGCGCGCAAGGTGGCGGCATTCGGCGTATCGGCAAGCGGGGCCAGGAATTCGAGATAGCCGCCTTCGAGCATCACGCAATGGTTGCCGGTGCCGGCTGGGACGGGCGGATCGCCCACGCTTTGCGCCGAAAACGGCGTCACGCAAAAGCCGAGTTCGGTCAACGCGGCGGCGGCGGCGGCCGGGTCCGGCACCCAATGCGCGATATGGTCGAGCACAAGATGGCCTGGTTCGGGGCGCTGGTTCATGGGGCGCGTCCAAGCTGCAGATGGAAATCGCGATGCGCCAAACGCCGCGTCGCACAATCGAAGCGCATCAGATCTTCGCCGACGGCGATCGGCCCCGCATAGTCGTGCGCAACCTCGTCCAGCACGGCATTGCGGTCGAAGCGCGTGGGCACAAAATGATTGAGCACGAGCAGCTTCGCATTCGCCTGGGCCGCCACGCGGCCGACCTCGTCGGACCGCGTATGGTATGAGGCCACGGCCGCAACCGTCGCGGCCGTGCGCACGCCGGGAACCGGCTGCAATTCGCGATGCACGAAGCATTCGTGGACCAATACGTCGGCGTCGCGTGCGGCCGCGATCAAGGCCGGGCAAAAGGCCGTGTCGCCGCTGAAGACGGCCTTGCAGCCGTCGGCTTCGAAGACGAAGCCGAATGCGTGGCGCACCGGTGCGTGTGCAACGGCCACGGCCATTACGCGCACGCCGCCCTCGTCGAACACAGTACCCGGCGCGATCTCGACCGTTTCGATTTCGAAGGCCGCCACCGAGCCGCGCTGCTCGTGCGCGATGCGCAAACGCCGCTCAGGCTCAAACAAAGCCATCGTGCCTTCGACGAAGGCCTTGGTGCCCGGCGGCCCGAACACGCGCTGCGAGCGCGCGCGGCCCTGATGCCAGCTCGAGATCACAAGCTGGTAGAAATCGACGACATGGTCGGTGTGCAGATGCGTCAAAAACAACGCGTCGATATCGGCCCCGCGGCCGCCCGCTTCGACGAGACGCTGCGTGACGCCCGAGCCGCAATCGACGAGGAACTGCAGCCCGCGCGCACGCACCAAGTTGGACGGCCCGCGACGCGCCGGGTCGCATTGCGGACAGCCCGTTCCGAGCAGCACGATTTCCATTTCCGGCATATCCCCCGCGTTCGAAGAACACGAAGAATAGCGGCCTTTATCTCGTCTTGCGAGACGCTAGAGCCCGCGACGAGTGCGCTGGTTTTCTTCGATCATGCGGATCATGTCGTCGTATTCGCTGCGCGTGGCCGCGACAGGCTTCAGCATCTTGCCGTCGACGATGCCCTTCCACACATCGGGTGCGTCGACCGGCATCGCGAGCAACGCGTCGCGATAGGCGGCCATCAGATCGTCGGGCAGTTTGCGCGCGACCCACGGCGAATTGGGGATCAGCGGCGAGCGCCACACAATGCGCACGGCCCCCGCCGGGATCATCTTCTTTTCTTCCATGCGCGTGATGTTGCTGCGCTCGGCATTGTTCCACCACGTCGCGGCCGCATCGTACTGGTTGCCGACCACAGCCAAAACGCCGGTCTCGTGGTTGCCAGCAAAGCCCGTGCGCGCGAAATGGCGGGCGGGGACAAGGCCCTCTTTGGCCATGAAATAACTTGGGGCGACGAAGCCCGAGGCCGAATTCGGATCGGCAAACGCAACGCTCTTGCCGCGCAGATCGGCAAGCGTGCGGTAGGGCGAGTCCGCGCGCACGACCACGACAGAGTGGTAGCCGACGGCTCCGTCGAGATCCATGTCCTTGGCGATCGGCACGATGTCTTCGCCCATCAGCTGCACCGCCCGCGCATAGGCGGCCGGTCCCATGCGCGCAAACTCGACCTGGCGGGCGGCCAAAGCTTCGACGACGGCCGCATAGTCGTTGCCGCGCCGGACCGTGACCGGCACGCCGAGCTTGGCGCGCATATAGCCTGCAAACGCATCGAACCGCACCAGCGTGTCGGCTTCGTTTTCGGCACTCGTGATGCCGAAGCGCAATTCTTTAAAAGAGGCGCGCCAATCGGCCTTGGCGGGCGTGGCGGCGCATGCGACGAGCGCGATTGCGGCCGCAAGCAGATGCTTCAGCATGGCAAGCCTCCCTCTCGAATGGATTGACAGAGCATTGAGCCTGCGCCGACGCTGTGGCGGCCGCATGACGGTGCCGCTAACGTTCTGCGACGAAATCTCCCGATGGCACGCCGCTTGCTCACCCGAAGGCGGCCGTCTAACACGGCGGAAAACAAAGGGAATCGATGGCTTTTCTGGAACTCGACGCGCTCAGCGCCCGCTACGGCAAAAACACCGTGGTGGCCAATCTCAGCCTTGCGGCCGAGAAGGGCGAATTTTTGTCGATTCTGGGCCCTTCGGGCTGCGGCAAAACCACGACTTTGCGCATGATCGCCGGGTTTGTGGCGCCGTCGGCCGGGGCCATCCGCGTGGCAGGCCGTGCGATCCAGGACGTGGCCCCGCACCAGCGCAATATCGGCTACGTGTTCCAGAACTACGCGCTGTTCCCGCATCTGACCGTGCGCGAGAACGTCGCTTTCGGCCTGCGCATGCGCCACGTGGCCAAAGCCGCCCAAGGCGAGCGTGCAGACAAAGCGCTCGATCTGGTCGGGCTCGGGCATTTGGGCGACCGGTACCCGGCGCAGCTTTCCGGCGGCCAGCAGCAGCGCGTGGCGCTTGCGCGCGCCCTTGTGATCGAACCCGATCTTCTGCTGCTCGACGAGCCCTTGTCCAATCTCGATGCCGCGTTGCGCGGCCAGATGCGCAGCGAAATCCGCGCGTTGCAGCGTCGCCTGCAAATCACGACCGTCTTCGTCACGCACGACCAGGCCGAAGCGCTCGCCATGTCCGACCGTATCGCCGTCATGGACCATGGCCGCTTGGTCGAGGCGGCAACGCCGCAAGCTTTGTGCGATGCGCCCAACCACGGCTTCACGGCCGAATTTCTGGGTGCCCGCACGGTCGTGGCCGGTGCGCGGGCGGGCGGCATCTTCGCGCTGCCCGAGGGGGCGCGCTGTGCGGTCGGCGCCGACATGCCCGACAACGCCACGCGCATCGTGCTGCGCGCCGCGCGCTTGCATCTTTCCGAAGGGTTGCGGCCCGCACGCTTCATGGCGAGCGGAACGGTGCGCGACGTCGCCTATCTCGGCGACTTCTACGACGTTGCCGTCGCGGCCGCGAATACAACGATCCGCGTAATCCGTCCGAGCAGCGAGACGCTGCCGGCGGTGGGCGCGGCCTGTTTCCTGTCCGGCGACGACGATGCCGTTGCCTGGCTTGCCGATTGATTATTCGTTTCCGAAAAAGAGGAGTCCGACAATGAAAAAACATCTGAACCGTCGCCAGTTCGGCACGGCCCTGCTGGGGGCCGGTGCCGCCACGCTCGCGGCACCCGCGATCTTCGGCCTCAATGCCGTGGCGCAGATCCGGCGCGGCGACGAGCTCGTCGTCGGTATCTGGGGCGGCGCGCAGGAACGCATCACGCGCCAGCACATCGTGCGCCCGCTCGAAGAGAAGCACGGCGTCAAGATCAACTACGTGCTCGGCGGCACGCCCGAGCGGCGCGCGCGCGCATATCAAGAGCGCGGCCGGCCGTCCTTCGACCTGCTCTATCTGAACATTTTCGAAAGCCGCCAGGCCGTCAAAGACGGTGTCACGCAAGCCCCCGCCCTCGACCGCGTGCCGAACGCGAAGTTCCTCTACGAGCCGGCCAAGCTCGGCGGCTACGGCGTCGCTTTCAATCCCGTCACGATCGTCTACGACAAGCGCAAGGGCACGGTCACGTCGTGGAAGGATCTGTGGAAGCCCGAATGGAAGGGCCGCATTGCATGGCCGAGCTATCCGGGTGCGCAAGGGACCGCGGGCCTGCTGATGGCGGCCCAAGTGTGGGGCGGCTCGGAGCGCAATGTCGATATCGGCTTCCAGAAGATCCGCGAGCTGAAGCCGTTCGCGGCCATTCAGGGCAGCCAAGACCAGCTCTACACGATGTTCGACCAGGGGGTCGCCGACATCTCGATCGAATTCGGCTCCTTCACACGCAGCTACGCCGAAACACGCAACGCCAATATCGAGATCGCCAATCCGGTCGAGGGCCAAGCCTTGGCGCAGAACGTCGCGTGCCCCACGGTCGGCACGACGAAGCAAGCGTTGGTCGAAGCCTTCATCGATCTGCATTTGGGCGAAGCCTGCCAGCTTGCTTATGCGCGCGAAATCTACTACTCGCCGACGGTCAGCAATCTCACGATCCCGGCCGATCTGCGGTCGAAGCTGGTGCTCGGCGACGACGTCAAGAAGCTCGTCGACTTCGACTGGGACCATGTGATTTCGCAGCAGACGGCTTGGTCGTCGCGCTTCAACCGCGAAATCGCAGGCTGACGAAACACCGTCCAGCCAAGCGCGGAAGGACCACGACGATATGACTCGCGACCGCGTTTGGTTGGGCGTTCTCCTCTCGGTTCCGGCGACGGCATGGCTTGCCGTCGCCTTCGCCGCTCCCTTGGTCGTCGTTGCCCTGCTGTCGCTGCAGGAAACAGCCGATCCGTTTGCGGCCCTGTCGCTCGTACCGTCTTTCAAGCAATTCGTCGACATTCTCGGCGACCGCTACTTCCTCGGCATCATCGCCGAGACGATCCTGCTCGGCTTGGGCGTGACCGTTGGGGCCGTCGTGCTCGGCTACCCGCTCGCCATGTGGCTGGCGGGTTTGCCGCAGCGCTGGCGCTCGGTTGCGTTTGCCGTCGTGCTGATTCCGCTTCTCACGAACGTCGTCGTGCGCTCGCTCGGCATCGTGCTGCTGCTCGCCCCAGACGGGCTGTTCAACAGCGCCTTGCGACCCTTCGGGCTCGCGCGCCCGCAAGGCTATGTGTTCACGCATTTCGCCGTCGCGATCGCGTTGATCCAGGTGTTTTTGCCGTTTATGGTGCTGTCGCTTTACGACTCGCTCGCCAATCTCGACGGCCGCCTCAAAGAGGCCGCCGCATCGCTGGGGGCCTCGCGCGCGCGCATCTTTTTTGCGGTGACCTTGCCTTTGTCGCTGCAGGGTTTGCGCGCGGGCGTCACCATCGTGTTCCTGCTGTCGTCGACCGCCTACGTGTCGGCGACGATCCTTGGCGGCAAGAAGGTCTGGACCACCGGCATGATCGTCTGGCAGGAGGCGCTACAGAATCTGAATGCGCCGACGGCCGCCGCCCTCGCCATGATCATGCTCGCCTGGGGCATCGCTTTCGCGTTCCTGGCCGAGCGCATCGTGCGCCGCTTCTCGCCGTGGCTGGCACCCGAGGGGCCGCGGCGCGCGTCGCTTGCCCTGCCCGCCGCATTCGAACGCGTGCTGGTGCGGGTGGCCGATATCAGCGGCCAAGCGCTGTGGCATGCGCTGCTCGCTCTCGGCATTTTCTTGCTGCTGTTCCCGCTGATGCTCGTGGCCGTGCAGTCCTTCAACGACGTGCCGCAGGCGAGCGTGGCGGGTTTCCGCGCCTTTACGTTCAAATGGTACGCGGCCGTTTTCGAGGTCGGATCGTATTTGCGCGCCTTCGAGATTTCAGCACAGCTCGCCGCCGCCTCCGTCGCCTGCGCGCTCGCTTTGGCGCTGCCGGCCGCCTTCGTGCTCGTGCGCTTCGGCTATCCGGGGCGCGGTGCCGTACAGGCTTTCTGGATGCTTCCCTTGGCGCTGCCGCATGTCGCGATCGGCGTGGGCATGCTGCGGCTGCTGCAATGGTATATCGCGATCCCGCCTTTCATCGGCCTGCTGCTCGTGCATGTGGTGCTGATCGTGCCGTTTGCGATCTCGCTGCTGCGCAGCTCGGTTTTGCAGCTCGACACCGCACTCGAACAGGCGGCAGCCTCGCTAGGGGCAAACCCGGTGCGCGTATTTTTCCTGATCGTGCTGCCCAATCTCGCACCGGGCCTGGCGGTCGCGGGCATCATCGGGTTCCTCATCTCGTTCGGCGAGGTGACGGTCACCTCGTTCCTCACCACCGCGCGGCTCACCACGCTGCCGGTGCGCATCTATGCCGAGGCGAGTTTCAGCCTGGAGCCGACCGTGCACGCGGTCTCGACCCTGCTGATTCTGGCGACGGTGGCCCTGCTTGCGATCGTCAACCGCTTCGTAAAGCTCGACCGCGTCTGGGCAAAATAGGGTTAACGAATATCTCTTGCGCGATTTGGCCGCTGCGCTAGGATAAGGGTCTTGTTTTCGGGAGAGTTCGATGGCTTCCAGCATCAGCGACAGCGTACCCGGCGGCACGCCGCAGACCCAGCGCCCGACCGAAACGTCGCAGACGGCCCCGTCGAGCGCCACGCGCGACGGCATCACGCGCCGCGACACCGTGCCCGCGAACCAAGAAAGCGTGACGCGCGCCGATGCGCCCCCGCCGCCGCCCGCTGGCACCCAGCGCGGCCAGACGGTCGATATCAGCGTCTAAGCAAAGTCGGTCGGCTCCGGCGACAGCATTTTAGTTCGCCGCCAGCCACACCCCGCCCAAATCCTGGCCGAGCAGATGCGACGGCGTGATGTGCCAGCCGCGGACATTTGCTGCCAGCGGCACGATGCGCGTGAACCAGAACAGCGGCACAGTGTAGGCCAGATCGAACGTATGGATCTGGAAGTCGCGCACCAGCGCCTTGCGCTTTGCGAAATCGGTCTCGCGCTCTTGGGCGTCGAAGATTTCGTCGAGACGCCGGTCGAGATGGCGCGACACGTTGAAGCCCGGCACGCGGTCGATCGAGATGAAGCGCCGCAGCTGGAAGTTCGGCTCGTCGGCGAACTCGGTCGTGAAATCGAGCATCACCTGAAACTGGCCCGAGGTGCGGGCGGCGAAATAGGTCGCGCGCTCGGCCTGGCGCTGCTCGACCGTGACGCCGATCTGGCGCCATTGGTCGATCGCCCACACGGCCACGGTCGGGAAGGGCGGCAGCGACATCGAGATGATCTCGAAGCGCAGATTGGGGACGCCCGCCTCCTGCAGCAGGCGGCGCGCTTCGGCCCGGTTGCGCGCCATGTCGCGGCCCATGCCGGGATAGGTGGCAAGCTCGGCCGCTGTCGGCGCGTAAGCGTAGCCCGGTCGCAGCAACGAGCCCACCGCACTCACCTGCGAGACGCGAGAGAGCGATTCGACCGAGCCCCAACGGTCGAGGGCGAGGTTCAGCGCGCGACGCACGCGCACATCGTCGAACGGTTTCTGCTCGATATTGAAGGACAGAATCAGGCCCGAGAGCCACGACTCTTCTTGGAAGGCCACGCGCGGGCCCGACACACGCGCTTTTTCAGCGGGGCTGATGCCGCGGAACTCGGCCATCACCTGCCCGCCTTGGATGGCGTTCAGCATCGCCGCCCCGCTCATCGTCACGGCGCGGAAACCGTCAAGATAGGGCTGGCCCTGGCGGAAATAGCCGTCGAAGCGCTTGCCAGTCCAATGCGAGCCGCGCACGCGTTCGCCGAACACGAACGGGCCCGAGCCCATCGTTTCCTTCTCCGGATAGACCGGATCTTGCGCGAGCTTGGCGGCCGAATAGATGCAATTGAACGGGGCCGCGAGATACGTCATGAACGCGGGATTGGCGTTGTTGAGGCGGAAGACGACCGTGTCGGCACTGGGTGCTTCGATCGCGGCCACGTCGGCGAAATGATCGCGCCGCGCCGAGCGCGCCCCACCGGTCGGGTTGCGGATGCGCTCGAAGCTCGCTTTGACGTCGGCCGCCGTCAGCGGCGAGCCGTCGTGGAAGCGCACGGGCTGCGCGATCTTGAAGCTGTAGGTCTTGCCATCGGGCGACACGGTCCACGACGTCGCAAGATCGCCCTGGATTTCGGGATATTTTGTCGCGTTGAAGCGCACCAGGGTCGAATAATGCGGGGCGAGATGGTGGATGACCGCGAAATTTGTCGCCGCATGGCAATCGGTCGTGTCGGGCTCGCCGCCGACCGCAAAAATCAACTCGCCGCCGCGTCGCGGCGTCTCTTGCGCCGCAGCGCTTCCAACGCCGACGATGCCAACAAACGCCAATCCAGCGAGGGCGCCCCCCGCGACTGTCCGAAACCACATGGCCGTTTCTCCCAGAACAACTTTATGAGACATAGCTTATAGGGCAAGCGGGGGATAGGCAATGGAATAAGGCATTCTGAAACGTCCGGGGGCAGACGTGCATTACGGGAGCTTCGGCTCGGGGCCCGCTCTCGTGTTTGCGCACGGGCTCGGCGGCAATGCGATGTCCTGGTGGCAGCAAGTTCCCTATTTCCAACGCGCCTGGCGCTGCGTCGTGTTTTCGCATCGCGGCTTCGCACCTTCGACGGTTGCAAGCGGCCTGCCCGATCCCGCCGACTATGCGGGCGATCTTGCGGCCCTTGCCGACCATCTCGGTCTCGACGATATGGCGATCGTCGCCCAGTCGATGGGTGGCTGGGGGGCGGTCGAATTTGCGCTGCAAGCCCCGAAGCGCGTGCGCGCGATTGTGCTGGCCGCCACGAGCGGCACGTTCGACCCGAGTGCGGCCGATCCGAAGGCTTTTGCGGCGTGGCAGGTTTGGGCCGCTGCCGAACGCGAACGCCTCAACGCGGCTGCGATCCATCCGGCAGCGGGCGAAGCCATGGCCCTGGACCGGCCCGACCTCAAATTCCTCTACAGCAGCATCGATGCGATGTCGCAGGGGCTCGACAAAGAAGCGCTGCGCAAACGCCTGTTTGCCGCCCGCGTGCGCCCGCTTGGCCATGCCGCGCGTTTGGCCATGCCGGTGCTTGTCGCATGCGGCGAAATGGACCCGGTCTTCGCGTCGCCGGTAGGCGCTGCCTTTGCAGCCGCTTTTCCGCAAGGTCGGCACATTGAATTTGCAAAGGCCGGACATTCGGCCTATTTCGAAATCGCACCCGAATTCAATCGCCGGATAGAGGCCTTCCTCGCCCCATGAAAGCGCCGATCTTCTACAGCAAGCCCGTGCCCCTTGCGGCCGAGATCCACGGCACCAAGCGCTATCGCGCCGTCGCCGATTTCCGCTTCGCGCGCGCTGCCAATGCGGTTCCGCTGGGGGCGAGCGAAATGGGGATTGCAGCACGC
>Ga0315907_10000956_pt1 | contig 39604 bp, 36 predicted proteins | sample LakEriMetagenome_3_FD_203525 | JGI IMG/M metagenome (GOLD analysis project Ga0315907, IMG submission 203525) | Freshwater fungal communities from buoy surface, Lake Erie, Ohio, United States - Buoy 12 MA123 | ecosystem: Environmental > Aquatic > Freshwater > Lake > Lake biofilm | place: USA...
TACGCTGGTGGGCAAAGCGGCTGACGTAACCATTGCCCCCTGCATTGCGATGAATCTCCCGGCTGATGGTGCTGGGGCTGCGACCCAGGGCCCTGGCGATGGCTCGGATGCTTTGCTGCTGCTGTAAGCCCAGTGCTATCGCGTAGCGCTCGGACTCTTTGATCTGCTCGTATGTTTTCTTACTCATGGATGCCTCAATTTTGAAGAGTGTTGCACTTCAGATTTGAGGGCGCCTTAGGCAGAGCGCATATTTGGCTATAAATTGGCCTCCAGCACGTTGTAGAGGCCCTCAAAAGAGGGTTTAACTGTGTTGGCGGCAGGTGTTCCAAATGTCTTGCTGTGCCTGGTACACGCTGGTGTTCACATCCAGCAGCCCCAGCACCGAATGAAAGTACGCATCGTGCGTGATGTGGCGCTGTGCCCATTCTTTTTGCAGACAAGGCGTGGAGGTGCGATTGCGTGACTGCATGGCTGGGGACAGCCATGCCACCCAGGGCACATGCTTTTGCACGTCGGGCGCCAAACTGTAGGGCAGGCCATGCAGGTACAAGCCGTTTTCGCCCAAAGATTCGCCGTGGTCTGCCACGTACAGCATGGCGGTATCTGCCCGGCCAGAGCGGGCTTGCAACCATTGCAGCACTTGGCCTAACAAGTGGTCGGTTTCGACAATGCTGTTGTCGTAGGCGTTGCCCACCTGTGCGCTGGTGCAGTCTTGTAACTGTATGGACATGCATTCAGGCATAAATGCTTTGCGACTGGCGGCAGAGCGCTTGAAGTAAGCCGGCCCGTGGCTGCCCATTTGGTGCAACACCACCACGGTGCCACGGGCGGTTTTTTCTGCGGGCAGGGCGGCTATGCGCTCATCCAGGTCTTGCAGCATGGTGGTGTCCAGGCACTCTCCGTCTTGGCAAAGTTCGGCCGGGCCTTGTGTGGGGGCATGGGCGTTGGGTATGCGGTTGCACACCTCTTTGCAGCCCGCTTGGTTGCCCACCCACAGTACCGCTAGGCCTGCGTGGCTCAGCACATCTAGCAAGTTCTCAAAATTGGCAGAGCGGCTTTCAAAGCCTGCCTTGCCCAGGTGCGAGAACATGCAGGGTACCGATGCCGCAGTGCTGGTGCCGCACGACCACGCATTGCGCGCGCTGATGATGTCTTGCCGCGCAGCGAGTTCTGGCGTGGTGTTGCGTGCATACCCGTTGATACCAAAGTTGCCACTGCGCCCCGTTTCGCCTAGCACCAGCACGATCAATGGCGGACGCTGTTGCTGGGCATAGCTGGCGCCCAATTGGGCATCACGGCCTATGGGCACGATGGTGTGCGTATCCATGCGCAGCGGCTGCGTGGCCACATGGCCCAGGGCGTAGACCGAGTTCAGGGGGTTGACCATGTAGCGCAGGTGCTTGTGGTTGCGCATATTGGAGGCAAAGTCTTGGTACACCAACAGCACGCTGAGCGCTAGCACCGCTAAAGCTGCCGCCAACAGCAGGCCGTTGTGTGCAGCTTGGCGCAGCGCGGGCAGCGAACGCAAAGGTTGCCGCCACAGCCACCACAGCGCAGGCCCAGCCATAGCCAGCACACTGAGCAGCATTTTTGCGCTGACCAGATCGCGTGTTTCTGCGGCATCGGTTTGCAGCGCATTGGTCACCATGCCGGGATCAATGGTGATGCCATACGCCTGCATAAAGTAAGCACCGCAAGCGGCAGTTACCACCAGCACGCTTGCCGCAGGTTTTAGCCAACGCCCCCAAGCCACTAGCGCAAGCAGTGCCGTGTTGCCAGCCGCTACTGCCACCATAAACGCCGCTATAAAGGCCCAGCCGTACAGGCCGTGCCCGCCGGGTAGCTGCGCCACTTGCTGCCACAGCGCAAAGTTGCAAACGGTAGCCATCCACAACGCCACGGCCACCACGGCTTTGTAGGGGGCAATGGCTGGAGTGCTTGGGCTGGTGGTGGCGCGGTGGGCAAAGTAATGGCTGCCCCAAGCAGGCAGGGGCAAAAGTCGGGCAATGTGTTGCATGGCCGCAATGGTGTGCGGCGTGGCTTAAATGCACATTAAGAAAGCTTGCCCACCGATTTGATGTGTTCAGTGCACTTGCTTGATGTCCAGCACCAAGTCTATTTTTTCTACCTTGGCATAACGCCGTATGCGGTAGATCAGATCAGGCGTCAAAGCATGCCCAGCCGACAGCAGCAGCAGACCTTCGCGCGATAGCAGGTCTTTGCCTAGGCACATGCCGGGTACGAGCTGGTCAAGCGCTGTGGGCACCAGCACCTCTGCTTTTGGGGCAGTGGCTTGGCTGATGTGCAAGAACACATCGACGACCTCTGGGTCAAATTGTGTGCCACGGCCGTGCTGGATCAAGGTGCGGGCTTGCTCATCGGTCATGTTGCCGCCCGTTAGGTGGCCTTGTAGCAGGTCTTCCCAAGTGCTGCACACGGCAAGGATACGGGCGCCCAGCGCAATGTCTGCACCAGCGAGTTGGTGGGGAAACCCCGTGCCATCAAAACGCTCGTGGTGGGCGCGGATCAGGTTGGCCACGTTTTGGTGGTCTTCCATGGCCATGAGCGATTCAGCGCCCAAAAGGGGGTGGCGTTGGTACTGGGCCATTTCTTCGGCGGTGAGTTTGCCGACAGGTTTGGCCAGTACGGTGTCGGGCAGGGCCATAAAGCCTATGTCGTGCAGCAGGCCCGCCACAAAAATATCTTGCACTTCGTCTTCGGGGCGCTCCATGGCCTTAGCTACTTTGCGTGCCCATTGAGCGGTGCGTTTGCCGTGCCCGGCCAAGCCGCCGCTGCGCAGCTCCATCAGGCTAGAGAAGATTTTGATGCTGGTCAGGTAGTTGCGCTTGAGCTGTTCGTTGGCATGGCTCAGTTGTGCGGTGCGCTCTTGCACCCGTTCCTCCAGCGTGGTGTTAAGCGCTTTGAGTTCGGTGTTTTGTACCGCCGTGAGCGCTTGCAGCTGGTTGCGTTCGCGTTCCAGTGCCATGCGTTCTGCGGCTTGCCGTACGGTTAGGCGGAGTTCGGTTTCGTCCCAGGGTTTGTGGATGTAGCGGTAAATTTGCCCCTCGTTGATGGCTGCAACCGTGTCTTTCATGTCGGCGTAGCCAGTCAACAAAATGCGCGCAGTGTGCGGCCAGCGTTCACGCACCTGGGCCAGCAGTTGTGCACCGTCCATCCCGGGCATGCGCATGTCGCTGACCACGACATCTACCGTGTGGTGCGCAAGCACCTCCAGCGCATCTGCCCCGCTACTTGCCAGCAGAACGTTGCAGTCTTCGGTGCGCAACACCCGCTTGATGGCCGACAAAATGCTGGGCTCGTCGTCCACGCACAGCACAACAAATGCTGCGTTGTGGGTGTGCGATGTAGGTATTGATGGTTGCAATGTTTCCATAGCGTCCACCTTATGGGTTTGGTGGTGTTGGGGGGTGATGGATCGGTAGGGTGACCCTAAAGCATGTGCCTTGCCCCAGTGTGCTGCTGACCTCCATGCGGCCATGGTGTTTTTGCACAATGCCGTACGACAAAGACAAGCCCAGCCCAGTGCCCTTGCCAACGGGCTTGGTGGTAAAGAATGGGTCAAAAATACGTTGCAGGTTTTCTGCCGGTATGCCTGCGCCGTTGTCGGCCACCTCCACCCAAACGTCTGGCCCCTCTACACCTGTGCGCAGGGTGATGGTGCCGCGCTCGGCAGTTATGGCGTGGGCTGCGTTGACCAGCAGGTTCATAAAGACCTGGTTCATTTCTGAGGGCAGGCATTGCACCTCGGGCAGCGTGCCGTACTCTTTGACCACGTCGGCTTTGTATTTGATCTCGTTGTTGACAATGTTGAGTGTGGAGTCCAACCCCAGGTGCAGGTCGGCAAACTCCCACTCTTGCCTTGCATCTACGCGCGAGAAATCTTTGAGGTCTTGCACGATTTTGCGCACGCGCTGCACACCGTCGCGCGACTCGCGCATCAGGTTGGGGATGTCTTCGCGCAGGTAATCGAGCTCTAGTGTTTCTTTGAGCGCACGGATTTTTTGCACCACTGCCGCATCGGTAATGTGGGGCTCGGCTGCCTCGTAAGCGGCCAGCATTTCAAACAGGTCTTGCAGGTATTTTTCAAGGGTGCCAAAGTTCGAAAAAATAAAACCAATGGGGTTGTTGATTTCGTGCGCCACACCGGCAGCCAGTTGCCCAATAGAGGCCAATTTTTCTGACTGCATGAGTTTGGTTTGCGCGTCAGACAGCTTGGTGTTGAGCACCTTGAGCTCTTTGTTGGCGCGCAGCAGCTCGCCCACAATGGCGCGGATTTGCTCGTCTGACATTTCAGCCAGACTTTTTTCGTGCACGGCAGCAATGGCTGGGCTTTCGGTCATAGGGCCTCCTAGGCGGGCTGTAGTCGTGCCATCAGCTCTGCAAACTCTGCCTCTACTTCGGCAAACAGGGTTTGTAGCCGTACATCGCTGATGTTGAGTCTTTGCCATGCGCTGCGGTCTTGCTCGGGCACGGCTTCTGTGGGCGTACCTGCCAGGTCTAGTGCATGTGTAAGGGCGTTGGCGGCATGCACCACATCTGCCAGCGTGGCTTGCGTGGCGCTGGGGGGCTGGTGGTGGTGCGCAATAGCGTGGGTGACATCGTGCGTAAAGTGCCAGTGCTGTGCCACCATGGCGCCCAGTTCTGCATGGCCTATGCCCAGCATGGCTTCTTCGGCTGCGGCGGTGGGTATGTCTTGGGCCAATGCCCACTCTTGGGCCTCTGCCATGGCGTCGGGGTACTGGCTGTCAGCCACCAGTCTGCCAATGTCATGCAGCAGCCCTGCGGTAAATGCAGCAGATGTGTCGTGCCCTGTATGTGCTGCCACATGCCGCGCCGCAATCGCGCAGCCAATGGAGTGGCGCCAAAAATTGCGCATGTGCAAAGTGCTGCCGTAGCGCTTTTCAAACTCCAGGGTCAATGATGCAGCCAGCACCAGGTTACTCAGCTGGCGCATGCCCAGCATTTGCACCCCATCGCGAATCGAGTCGATGCGCCCAGGCACTCCGTAAAACGGCGAATTAGCTAGCCGTAGTACCTTGGCCGATAAAGCCTGGTCCAGTGCCAGCGTGTGCGCCACAGGCTCCAGGTTGGCATGCTGTTGGTGTACCAGTGCCATTAGCTCTATGACCACCGCAGGTAGCGACGGCAAAGCATTGACGCTGCGCACCAAGGCTGCGCGGTCTACCGACAGGACATGGGCATACATCACAGCGCTACTCCTCTGTAGCAAAACACGGCACGTTGTAAAGCACTGACAGGTTGATGGCTTGGAGCCCATCGGAACAGGTAGTGCAAGCGCATGGCTACCAGCTCGGTGCGCTGGATGGTGGGCAGTAGTTCAGCTGCGCCCATGCTGGTGTGTGTAGGTATGCCATTGCCAGATACCAGGTCTTGCTGGCAGGGCAGGGTGGTGGTGCAGTTTGTCATGGTGTGGGTTCTCCGGTGGGGTGTTGGGGGTTGCTGGGCGTTAGCAGCAACAGGTGCCCACGGGCTTGTGGGCTGTTCAGGTCAAACTTTTGTACTACCCAGTGTTTGCCCGATAAGGTGATGTGTGAAAGGCGGCTGTCGGGTGCCGTGTGCAGTGCAGGCAGTGGCTCGCCCAGCAGCAGTTGGGCACCAGCGCATTGCTGTGCAGCTTGGTTGACCAGCACCACAATACCGTCTGGGTCCAGGCCAATCAGCGGCAGTGGTAGCAGGTCCACCATGTCGCGGGCGGTATCGGCGCGGGTGGTTTCGCGGTGTATTTGGTCTTGCTGGTTGTGCAGCACTGTCTCCAGCCGGGTGTTGACTTGTGCCAATGCATCATTGGCCGCCACCACTTCGCTGGCCAGGCGTTTGTTTTCATCGGCCATACCTTTTTGCCTGAAGGCTTCTTGCACATGCAGGCGCAGGCGTTCGTCATCCCAAGGTTTGGTTAAAAAGCGGTAGATGGAGCCTTCGTTGATGGCGTCTGTGATGGATTGCAGTTCGGTGTAGCCCGACAGCACCATGCGTACGGTGTCGGGGTACAGCTCTTTGGCGCTGCGCAAAAACTCCACCCCGGTCATGCCGGGCATGCGCTGGTCGGACAGCACAACGTCTACGTCGTACTCGGCCATGCGCTGCAAGCCCTCTGCACCACTGTGCGCGGTGACGATGCGGTAGCCATCGCGGCGGAACAAGCGCTTGAGCGCCGCCACAATACTGGGCTCGTCGTCTACCAGCAGCAGGGTGCGTTCGCGCTGGCGCTTCATAAACTGCTCTGGCAGCCGAATGTGCTCTGCGCACAGTTGCGCCAAGGTGTTGGCGTTGACAACAGCGCTGAAGATGTTGCCCTGCATGCGGTCACAACCATTGGCTACCAGTAAGGTGAGCTGGCCAGCGGTTTCTACACCTTCAGCCAGTACTTTGATATGCAGGCTGTGGGCCATATTGATGATGGCCCGTGTGAGGGATACATCGCCAGTGGCGGCGGTCACGTCAGGTACGCACGAGCGGTGCACCTTGATCACATCCACTGGCAGGCTGCGCAGCAGGCTCAGGTGCGAGTAGCCAGAGCCAAAGTCGTCCAGCGATATTTCGATGCCCATGGTGCGCAGGGCTTGCAGCTTGCGCACCATGTCCGATGAGCCTGTGACTAGTATTTGCTCGCTCACCTCCAGGCCCAGCGCCTCAGGCGGCAGGCCGTAGGTGTGCAGGGCCTGGCGGATGTGTTCCACCATATCGGGCTGTTGCAGCTCCAAAGACGACACATTGAGCGCTAGGCGCAAGGGCTTGATGCCTGCTTGTTGCCACACTTTGAGCTGCGCGCAGGCCGCTTCGCGTTGCCAGTGGCCCAGCATGACGATCAGGCCTGTGTGGCGGGCTACGGGTAAAAATTCTGCTGGCTCCACTGGCCCCAGTTCATGGCTGTTCCAGCCGGGCAGTACCTCGGCCCCTAGCACTTCGCCACTGCCCAAATCTACTTGCAGTTGGTACTGTAAATACAGCTCGCCTTTTTCTACGGCATGTCGCAGACCCGACTCTATTGCCAAGGTGCGCAGTGCGGCCGCCCTGGTTTCTGGCGTGAAGAAAGCCACTGCACTTACATGCTGTCCTGCGCTTTGCCCCAGTGCCATGCGTGCGGTTTGCGCGGCTTCCAGCAGCAGTCCAGCCGTGTCGGCGTCGGTTGGAAACCGTGCTACGCCTACTTCGGCGCGGGGCACGATCTCGACTGTGCCCAGCTTTTCTGCGTTGGACAGCGCTTGCACAATCGCATGCGCACAAACGCTACCTGTAGGGTCTAGGGTGCAGTGGTCGGGGTGGCGCAGCAGCGCAAATTCGCCGCCATCGAGCCGCGCCACAATGTCCTCGGGCTGCGCTACTGCGCACAAGCGGGCTGCCACCGCCATGGCCATGGCATCGCCTGCGCCATAGCCCATGGCCTCTTTCAGTTGTTCAATAGAGTCCACCTGTATCGACAGCAGCACAAAAGCCCGTGGGTCCCATTTGGCGCTGTGCACTGCTGCGTCAATGCGGTCAAGCAGTTGCGCACGGTTGGCCAAGCCAGTGACTTCATCGTGGTTGGCCAGTTCTTGTATGCGTTGCTCGGCTTCGCGCTGGGCGGTGATGTCTTGCACGATCAGGTAGCCATGGCGTTCACCATGGGGGCCTGTTTCGACCACACCGCGTTGCAGCACTTCTAGCCGTGTGCCGTCGGCCCTAACCAGGCGGTGCTGAAACTCAAAGGGTTCGTGCGGTATGGCACCTTGCCATATCGACGCTGCATAGCCCCTCTCTTGCGCTGGCAGCCAACGCAGCAGCCGCTTGCTGGGTAGTAGCCCGGTGGGCAGGGTGTCGCCCACCAAGGCTTGCAGGCCTTTGGACACTACAGCAACACCCGTGTCAAAGTGCACCTCGGCGGAGCCGCTGCGGCACATGGTCTCGGTTTGCTCCAGCATGCGTGCGTGCCAGTCGGCAGAAAAAGCCTGCCGTTGTTGCAAGGGCTGTGCAGACAGGGTCACCAGTTGTGCTTGTGCCCCCCAAGGGCTGGCCTTGCCCATTTGCGCGGTCAAGGGCCATGCGCGGGCACGGTATTCAATGCTGCTGCCATGGGGTTGGGGGCAGCTCACCAACCGTTCGGTGCTGTCTAGTGCAATCAGTTGCGGCCAAACTGCAGGCCAGCGGGCCATCAAGGCTGTAGGGCTTAATTGGGTATCGGCCTCTGTGCCACCGAGCAGGCGGGCAAAACAGGCATTGATAAGCCGGGGCTGTCCTGCTACCAGCAGGCAAAGGCCAGTCTCAGCCGCATCGAATAGCTGGGCCTTGATGCTCTGCGCGGTAGCTGCCTCCCATGCGTTGCCAGCGGCAAGTGCTGAACCACATGCAGGGTGCGTCAGTGGAACATGCAGGGCGGCCATGGCGTCCTCCGAAGTCCTGTAGCGCGAAGGCGCTAAAAACAGGTCTTGATGCCTGCATTATCAGCTTTTTTGGTTTCATATCAAGCATTTTTATCAAATATGCCTGATTAAGAAACTCTAAACACCTGTTTTACACCTGAACGGCTTGCCAGTTCAAGCCCCTGGCATGGTGGTGCAAGTGGTCAGCCATAAAGGTTTGCACAAAGTAGTAGCCATGGTCATAGCCCGGGTGTTGGCGCAGGGTCAGGGCTTGGCCCACCTGTTGGCAGGCAGCTTGTAGTTTGTCGGGGAATAACTGGGTAGGCAAAAATGCATCAGCAAGACCTTGGTCTACCAACAGGCCATGGGCAAAAGGAGCAGTGCTTTGTTGTGCCATCAGGGCGCTGGCATCGTGCTGCTGCCACAAGCTGCGGTCATGGCCCAAATAGCCGGTAAAGGCCTTGATACCCCAAGGGCAGATGCTGGGCGCACAGATGGGCGCAAAGGCCGACACTGTTTTAAACCGCCCGGGGTGGCGCAGTGCCAAGGTAAGTGCGCCGTGCCCGCCCATAGAGTGCCCGGTAATACCTAGGCGGTTGCTATCAATGGGCAGTTGCTTGCCCAGGCTGGGCAGCAGTTCGTGCAGCAAATAGCTTTCCATGCGCCAGTGGCGTGCCCAGGGCTCATTGGTGGCATCTAAGTAAAAGCCCGCACCCACGCCAAAGTCCCAATGCTCTGCCTCGCCCGGCACATTAGCACCGCGGGGGCTGGTGTCGGGCGCAATAAGCGCTAAGCCAAGTTCAGCCGCTAGGCGCTGTGCGCCTGCTTTGGTGGTGAAGGTTTCTTCGGTGCATGTCAGCCCCGCCAAGTACACCAAACCCGACACAGGCCCATGCTGCGCAGCTGGTGGCAAATACACCGCAAACCGCATGGGCAGACCAATGGTGTGCGATGTGTGCTGATAAAAGCGCTGCACCCCACCAAAGCAAGCGTGTTCGCTGCGCAGCTCAAAAGTGGCTGGGGTTGCCTGTGTGGTGTCTGGCATGGTTATTTTGCTATAAAATAAATAGCACAAAGTGCTTGATTTACTAAGGCAGAGTGCGTTTTTGATTAAAAAACTACCACGCCACGGATAGATTCACCACTTTTCATCAAATCAAAGCCTTTGTTGATGTCAGACAGGGGCATAGTGTGGGTGATCAAGGGGTCGATGCTGATCTTGCCCTCCATGTACCAATCCACAATTTTGGGTACATCGGTACGGCCTCGGGCGCCACCAAAGGCTGAGCCTTCCCATTTGCGGCCCGTTACCAACTGGAAGGGGCGGGTGCTGATCTCTGCCCCAGCTTCTGCCACACCAATGATGATGCTGCGGCCCCAGCCTTTGTGCGTGCACTCAAGCGCCTGGCGCATCACACGGGTGTTGCCTATGCACTCAAAGCTGTAGTCGGCCCCGCCATCGGTCAGTTGCACGATGGCATCAACCAAGTTGCCGCCTGCGGCCTCAATCTCTTTAGGGTTTAGAAAATGCGTCATGCCAAATTGCCGCGCCATGGCCTGCCGTTCAGGGTTGATGTCGATGCCGATGATTTTGTCGGCCCCCACCATCTTTGCGCCCTGGATAACGTTCAGCCCAATACCGCCCAGGCCAAACACCACTACGTTGGCACCAGCCTCTACCTTGGCGGTAAACAAAACGGCGCCTATGCCCGTGGTGACGCCGCAGCCGATGTAGCAGACCTTGTCGAACGGAGCGTCTTTGCGGATTTTGGCCAAAGCTATTTCCGGTGCCACCGTGTAGTTGCTGAAGGTGCTGGTACCCATGTAGTGAAAGATGGGTTTGCCGTCAATGCTGAAACGGCTGGTGGCGTCGGGCATCAGGCCTTTGCCTTGTGTGCCTCGAATCAACTGGCACAAATTGGTTTTGCGGCTCAGGCAAAACTTGCACTGGCGGCACTCGGGTGTGTACAGCGGAATCACATGGTCGCCTTTTTGCAGCGACGTAACGCCCGGCCCCACATCCACCACCACGCCTGCGCCTTCGTGGCCCAGGATAGCGGGGAAGATCCCTTCTGGATCAGCACCGCTCAAAGTGTAGTAATCGGTATGGCAAATGCCAGTGGCTTTGATCTCGACCAGCACCTCGCCCCATTTGGGGCCTTGCAGGTCAACGGTTTCAATGGTCAGCGGCTGGCCTGCTTGCCATGCAACGGCGGCTTGGGTTTTCATGGTGGGGCTTTAAGGGTTGAGTTGAAAGGAAGCGGTGCGGGTTACAAGCATAAGGATAGTGCGTGCTATCAGCACGGCCTTGTGCGGCAAAGGCAAGTGCAGCACTGCGTCTTTGTTGTCAAAGCCAGGCCATTGGCCAAAGAGCACCTTGCAAGCCGTATCCATTTGCGCCGTCACAGTGTGGCGTGGGTGCTGGACAGCATGCTTACAGCAGCATAAAAAAAGCCCGCCAATATGGGCGGGCTTTTTGTGAAGCCAAAAGGCTTAACGTTGGCTGATGGGCTTGACGTCGCGGCGCTCTGAACCTGTAAACAACTGGCGTGGGCGGCCAATTTTGTACTCTGGGTCGCCAATCATTTCGTTGAGCTGGGCGATCCAGCCCACAGTGCGGGCCAGCGCAAAAATCGCCGTGAACAAACTCACAGGGATGCCAATGGCGCGCTGCACGATGCCCGAGTAGAAGTCCACGTTGGGGTAGAGCTTGCGGGATACAAAGTAGTCGTCTTCCAGAGCAATTTTTTCAAGCTCTTTGGCCAACTTGAACAATGGGTCGTTCTGCAGGCCCAGCTCGTTCAAGACTTCGTTGCAAGTCTCTTGCATGAGCTTGGCACGGGGGTCATAGTTTTTGTAGACACGGTGACCAAAGCCCATGAGCTTGACGCCAGAGTTCTTGTCTTTGACCTTCTCCATGAACTCGCCCACTTTGGCTACACCGCCTTGGCGCTGGATGTCTTCCAGCATGTTCAAGCAGGCTTCGTTGGCGCCACCGTGTGCGGGGCCCCACAAGCAGGCCACGCCCGCTGCAATGGCTGCAAAGGGGTTGGTGCCAGACGAGCCGCACAGGCGCACGGTAGAAGTCGATGCGTTTTGCTCGTGGTCAGCATGCAAGATGAAGATGCGATCCAGCGCGCGCTCAAGCACAGGGCTGACTTTGTACTCTTCGCAAGGCGTAGCAAACATCATGTGCATGAAGTTGCCTGCATAGCTCAGAGAATTCTTAGGGTACATGTAGGGCTGGCCAACACTGTACTTATAGGCCATGGCCACCAAAGTGGGCATTTTGGCAATCAAGCGGATCGCAGCAATTTCGCGGTGCTCGGGGTTATTGATGTCGGTGCTGTCATGGTAGAACGCAGACAAGCAGCCAACCAAGCCGGTCATCACCGCCATGGGGTGGGCATCGCGGCGAAAGCCGCGCAAAAAGAACTGCATCTGCTCGTTGACCATGGTGTGGTTGGTCACGCGGCTTGAAAAGTCTTTTTTCTGTGCTTCGTTAGGCAGGTTGCCGTACAGCAGCAGGTGGCAGGTTTCCATGAAGTCGCAATTGACAGCCAATTGCTCAATCGGGTAGCCACGGTACAAAAGCTCACCCTTGTCGCCATCAATATAGGTAATGGCGGACTGTGTTGCTGCGGTAGACAAAAAGCCTGGGTCATAGGTAAACATGCCCGTTTGCGCATACAGCTTGCGGATGTCGATCACATCCGGGCCAATGCTGCCTTGGTACACGGGCAAATCCACACTGGCGCTGCCATTGCTGAAGGACAGAGTGGCTTTGTTGTCAGCTAGCTTCATAGGGGTACTTTCCTTGTAGTTGGCCCGGTGGGAGCCTTGTTGTCACCGCAGGGTTTGTGTCTGCGGGGCTGCTTGGCTGCTGCTGCGCAGCATGCCCAGTACTTCCTGCACTTGGGGTGTGTCCAATTCGCCCTCAGGCTCCAGGCGACACAACAGCAAGTCCAGCAGGTCGTTGTCTGCCAGATCCATCAGCGCCAATAACCCTTGCGCATGGTGCTGGGTCAGGGTGGGCTCGAATTTGGCAAAGAAACGCTCAATGAAAAGATCGTTTTCCAGTAGGCCACGGCGGCAACGCCAATGCAACTTGCTCAACTCGCGCTCCGTCAAAAGTGGCGAAGCGGCGTCTGGAGGTGTTGCAGGGGCGTTGTCCATGGGCAGTGGCAGGTTGTGCACTTAAATAGCGCGGCGAACCATCAGTTCTTTGATCTTGCCAATCGCTTTGGTGGGGTTGAGGCCCTTAGGGCACACATCCACGCAGTTCATGATCGTATGGCAGCGGAAGAGGCGGTAGGGGTCTTCCAGGTTGTCCAGACGCTCAGCAGTTCCTTGGTCACGGCTGTCTGCAATGAAACGATAGGCTTGCAGCAAGCCCGCTGGGCCCACAAACTTGTCAGGGTTCCACCAGAAGCTGGGGCAGCTGGTAGAGCAGCTGGCGCACAAAATGCACTCGTACAAGCCATTGAGCTCCTCGCGCTCCTCTGGCGACTGCAGACGCTCCGTTTCGGGCGGCACGTTGTCGTTGATGAGGTAGGGCTTGATGGAGTTGTACTGCTTGAAGAACTGGGTCATGTCCACGATCAAGTCGCGGATGACAGGCAGGCCGGGCAGGGGCTTGAGCACCACAGTACCGGGCAAGGTGTTCATGTTGGTCAAGCAGGCCAAGCCGTTTTTGCCGTTGATGTTCATTGCGTCAGAGCCGCAAACGCCTTCGCGGCATGAACGACGGAAAGACAGCGTGGGGTCTTGCGCCTTGAGCTTCATGAGGGCATCAAGCAGCATGCGTTCGCTACCGTCGAGTTCAACTTCAACGGTTTGCATGTAGGGCTTGCTGTCCTTGTCAGGATCGTAGCGATAGATGTGGAAGGTGCGTTTTGCCATGGGGAATGCTCCTGTTTCCGTTTAGAACGTACGAACCTTGGGCGGAACTGAGTCCACGGTCAGGGGTTTGAGTTTGACGGGTTTGTAAGTAAGGCTGTTGGATGCGCTGTGCCACAGGGTGTGTTTCATCCAGTTGGCATCGTCGCGACCCAGTGGGCACACAGCGTCGTCTGCTGGGCGCTCATAGTCGCTCACGGTGTGGGCGCCACGGCACTCTTTGCGGGCTGCGGCAGACACAATGGTCGCTTGGGCAGCCTCGATCAGGTTTTCGACTTCCAGCGCCTCAATACGTGCAGTGTTAAACACCTTGGAGTGGTCTTTAAGGCCAACAGTGCTGACGCGCTTGCGCAACTCTGCCACCTTGCCCACGCCTTCGTCCAGGCTTGCCTGGGTGCGGAACACGCCAGCATGCAACTGCATGGTGGAGCGGATATCGTTGGCCACATCTTGTGCGTATTCGCCACCGCTGGCGTTTTGCAGGCGGTTCAAGCGTGCCAGGGTTTGGTCAGCGGCATCTTTGGGCAGAGGCTTGTGCTCTTTGTTCTTGTTGTTGAACTCCACAATGTGATTGCCCGCAGCGCGACCAAACACCAGCAAGTCCAGCAAGGAGTTAGTGCCCAAGCGGTTGGCACCGTGCACGCTCACGCAAGAGCATTCACCCACAGCGTAGAGGCCGTTGACAATTTTGTTGTCTTCGCCATCTTGCTGTACTACTACTTGGCCGTTGATGTTGGTAGGAATACCGCCCATTTGGTAATGGATGGTGGGCACCACAGGAATGGGCTCTTTGGTGATGTCCACGTTGGCAAAGTTGACACCGATTTCATACACCGATGGCAAGCGCTTGTGGATGACTTCAGGGCTCAGATAGCTGAAGTTCAGCAGCACGTGGTCTTTATTGGGGCCACAGCCACGGCCTTCCTTGATCTCTTGGTCCATGCAGCGCGACACAAAGTCACGTGGTGCAAGGTCTTTGAGGGTAGGGGCATAGCGCTCCATAAAGCGCTCGCCTTCAGAGTTGACGAGGTAAGCACCTTCGCCACGGCAGCCTTCAGTCAGCAGTACGCCAGCACCTGCTACGCCGGTGGGGTGGAACTGCCAAAACTCCATGTCTTCAAGAGGAATGCCAGCACGCGCTGCCATGCCGAGGCCATCACCCGTGTTGATGAAGGCATTGGTCGATGCTGCGTAAATACGGCCAGCGCCGCCAGTGGCCAGCAAAATGGTTTTGGCTTCCAGAATGTGCAGGTCGCCGGTTTCCATCTCGAGTGCTGTCACGCCCACTGCATCGCCATCGGCATCGCGGATCAAATCAAGCGCCATCCACTCCACAAAGAAGTTGGTGCGGGCTTTAACGTTTTGCTGGTACAGGGTGTGCAGCATGGCGTGGCCTGTGCGGTCAGCCGCAGCACAGGCGCGGGGCACAGCCTTCTCACCGTAGTTGGCAGTGTGGCCGCCAAACGGGCGCTGGTAAATGGTGCCGTCCGTGTTGCGGTCAAACGGCATGCCCATGTGTTCCAGGTCGTACACCACTTTGGGGGCTTCGCGGCACATGAATTCAATGGCGTCTTGGTCGCCCAGCCAGTCAGAACCCTTGATAGTGTCGTAGAAATGGTAGTGCCAGTTGTCTTCCGCCATGTTGCCCAGCGATGCGCCGATGCCACCCTGGGCAGCCACAGTGTGCGAACGGGTGGGGAACACTTTAGACAACACTGCCACATTCAGGCCCGCGCGGGCCAGTTGCAGGGATGCGCGCATGCCAGAGCCGCCGGCTCCAACAATGACGACGTCGAACTTGCGCTTAGTGATATTGGCTTGGGTATAGCTCATTGCTTGCCTTCAGTCGCATTAATTTAAAGACGCCACAGGACTTGGATGCCCCAGCCGGTGCAGCCAATCAGCCAGACGATGGTGAAAACTTGCAGCAGCAGGCGCACGCCTACAGGTTTGATGTAGTCCATGAAAATGTCCCGTACACCCACCCATACATGCCATGCCAGGGCCACAAATACCGTAAATGTCAAAACTTTCATCCACTGGCTGGAGAAGATCCCAGCCCAGGTGTCATAACCAATAGGGCCTTTGGTGAAAATAACTTGTGCCAACACCACAATGGTGAACAAGGCCATCAGACCAGCAGTGACGCGCTGGCTGAGCCAGTCACGCAGACCGTAGTGGGCGCCTACAACGACGCGCTTAGAACCGTAATTGACGGACATATTGCTTTCCTATGCGAATGCTTGAAATGGTGCGAAATCAGTACAGGCCAAACAGCTTGGCGCCCAGCAGTGCTGTCAGGCTGATGCTGACCACCAAAGTCACGATGGCGGATGTTTTGCCAAATTCTTTGCTAACTGCGTCATGGCTTACGTCCATCCACAGGTGGCGAATACCAGCGGCAAAGTGGTGCAAGTAAGCCCACATCAAAGCCAAAACCACCAGCTTGATGAACCAGCCGGGGGCAATGCCAATCCCTACGTTAAAAGCTGCTTTGAATGTGGCAAATGAGTATTCGGACGAGAGGGATTTGTCGAACATCCAAATGATGAAAGGGAGCAACAAAAACATGATCACGCCGCTTGCACGGTGCAGGATGGAAACCCAGCCTGCAGCAGGAAGACGGTAGGTGGTCAGGTCTTTGAAGGCATTGATGTTGCGAAATTCAGGCCGTTTTTTGGCTAATTCGGTCATTGTGGGTGCTTTCGTGGATGTAACTGCTGAATAACTTGCGCCATGCAAACCATCGAAAATTGTATTGCAATGCAACAAGCTGACTGTAAGCGCAAAGCAATTTTCGACGTTTCCAGTGGGGTGCCTCCTGCGCTTAGCTCAATTCATTGCGGTAATGGTGGGTATCGGTACGGTAAAGGCCGCGACGCAACTCCATTGGGATATCGTTGTAGGTGTAAGCCAAGCGCTCTACGCTTAAGACTGGGCTATTGGTAGAAATGTCGAGCAACCCCGCTTGGGTTGCGTCGGGCAATACTGCGCGCAACTTTTCTTCAGCGCGCACCATGCGCACACCAAAGTTGATTTCAAACATGGCATAGGTGGGCCCTTGGTAATCGGACAGCTCTTGCGCTGTTAACCCCTTGAATGTTTGGCCCGGCAACCAAATGTCTTCCAAAATAGTGGGCACACCACCAAATGACAGTACTCTGCGCGCTTGCAACACTGCATCGCCGGCACGCAAACAAAGTGCTCTGGCAATGTCTGCGCTGGCCCGCACACGCTTGCACTCCAGCACTTGGCGCTGCGCTGGCCCTTCAGCACTTGCGTCGCCCCGGTCAGGCACCAATCTCAAGAAGCGGTATTGCACCTGACGCTCGGTGTGCGTTGCAACAAAAGTGCCTTTACCCTGGCGGCGCATCACCAAGTTTTCTGCGGCCAGTTCATCAATGGCTTTGCGCACCGTACCTTGGCTGACCTTGAAACGTGCAGCCAAATCCATTTCGCTGGGAATCACTTCACCCGGCTTCCACTCACCAGACTGCAAACTTTGCAAAATCAATGCTTTGATCTGCTGGTACAAAGGACTAAAAGCGGGTGTGCCTGTTGCGCCGTGGCTAGCGTTATGAGCAGTGATGGTGGCAGGCGGTTGTGCGGGCATGGAAGCAATGCTGGGGCTCTTGGTATGCAACTACAAGCGTGGCAAACAGCATGGTTGCTGTACTGCAATCATATCTTATATAAGACATAAGACAAGTTGACCCTTGTGCTTGACTGGCGCTACACTTAGAAGTTGTCTCAAGTCTGGCGAAATCCATGATGTGCTGACTTAGCCAAGACTGCACCACTACAAGTACCCCACCGTTTTCGTTTTTGTTTTTACTTTTTTGGAGTTTTCACCATGAGCAAGAAGCCCGTTCGCGTTGCCGTCACCGGTGCCGCAGGTCAAATTGGTTACGCCCTGTTGTTTCGCATCGCTTCTGGCGAGATGTTGGGTAAAGACCAGCCTGTGATCCTGCAATTGCTGGAAGTGCCCGCCGAAGGTCCGCAAAAGGCTCTTAAGGGTGTGATCATGGAACTGGAAGATTGCGCCTTTCCTTTGTTAGCGGGTATTGAGGCCCATAGCGATCCCATGACCGCCTTCAAAGACACTGACTATGCTTTGTTGGTAGGCGCACGCCCCCGTGGCCCGGGCATGGAACGTGCTGACTTGCTGGCAGCCAATGCCCAAATTTTTACGGCCCAAGGCAAGGCCCTTAATGCCGTTGCAAGCCGCAATGTCAAGGTTTTGGTAGTGGGCAACCCTGCTAACACCAATGCCTATATCGCCATGAAGTCGGCCCCAGACTTGCCAGCCAAAAACTTCACAGCCATGTTGCGCTTGGATCACAACCGTGCCGCCAGCCAAATTGCAGCAAAAATTAATTGCGCTGTGGGTGATATCGAGAAACTGACTGTTTGGGGCAACCATTCCCCCACCATGTACGCCGATTACCGCTTTGCTACCGTCGGTGGCAAGAGCGTAAAAGACGCCATTAACGACCAAGTGTGGAATGCAGATGTGTTCTTGCCAACAGTGGGCAAACGCGGTGCCGCCATTATTGAAGCGCGTGGCCTGTCTTCTGCAGCCTCTGCTGCCAACGCTGCAATCGACCATATGCGCGATTGGGCCTTGGGCTCAAACGGCAAGTGGGTCACCATGGGTGTTCCTTCTAATGGCGAATACGGTATCCCCAAAGACGTGATGTTTGGTTTTCCAGTCACTACCGAAAATGGCGAGTACAAGATCGTTCAAGGTCTTGAGATTGATGCTTTTAGTCAAGAACGCATCAACAAAACCCTGGCAGAGCTGCAAGGCGAACAAGACGGCGTTAAGCACTTGCTCTGAAATTCGCTATCAGCATGCTCATGCCGCCTTCGGCACCAAGTCTTGCACCAGGTACTCCGGTGCAACAAACTGCTTGCGCCGTGCCCCCAACTTCGGGGGCTTTGGGCAGCTTGCACCCACGGGCGGTGTTGTTGGGCATCCAGTCTGCACCTGTTGCATTACCAGTTTGCGACCACTACAGCGGTGTGCCGGAGCGCATGCGCAAAAGCCTGCAGTTGCAAGCTGAATTGACGGCCCAGTTCGGCGCCTGCGTCATGGACGTAACGCTCGATTGTGAAGACGGTGCACCCGCTGGTGAAGAAGCCAAGCACGCAGCTTTGGTGGCCGACTTGGTTTTGGGTGCCGCATCCAATGCCAGGGTAGCGGTCCGGGTGCATCCAATAACTCATCATGCTTTTACCCATGACATTGCACAAATTGTTGGTAGAGCAGGGCATCGCTTGTGCCACGTCATGTTGCCTAAGGTTGAGTCTGTGGACGACGTGGCGCTTGCCTCAAAGGCCATAGATGCCGTTGGCGCCACTCACCTACCCGTTCATGCGCTGATCGAATCTCCAGCCGCAGTGCATAACGCCTTTGCAATTGCTGCACACCCTCGCGTGCAGAGTCTAAGTTTTGGCTTGATGGATTTTGTCTCTGCCCATGGAGGTGCTATTCCTGCATCTGCCATGGATTCCACAGGCCAGTTTGCGCATCCCTTGGTTGTGCGTGCCAAGCTTGAAATTGCAGCGGCATGCCATGCCCACGGCAAAGTACCTTCCCATTGCGTTGTAACAGAATTTTTGGACACCAACCGTTTGCGCAGTGCCGCCCAACGCGCAGCGCAAGAGTTGGGCTATACCCGCATGTGGAGTATCCACCCAGCGCAGATACGTCCTATTTTGGAAGCCTTTGCGCCCGCACCCCAAGAGCTTGAAATGGCAACCCGTTTGCTTTTGTTGGCGGCTGCAGCCCAATGGGCGCCGGTTAGCCTAGACGGTGTGCTGCACGATCGTGCCAGCTATCGCTATTTTTGGTATGTGCTTGAACGTGCCTATCGCACAGGAGCAGCGCTTGCCCCGGATGTATTGCATTGGTTTGATGCAAGCCCTCCCAATTTCTCTCAAGCCCTTCAATAAGGATGCTCCATGAAACGTCTATTTGCACTCACCCTCATGCTGGCCGCTCCTGCCATTGCATTGGCCCAGGCCGCACCAACTGGCCAAACCAGTGCAGGTAAAGGCACAACAAGTAATACTGCCGCCAGTAAAAAAACCACTCCCAAGGCGACAACGACCCAAACGGCTGCCGCCAAAAAAACCACTTCCAGCCGTACGCAGTTGCACAGCGCAGCATTGCAGGTTGCCGCTGGTGTGTCTGCTGCCGACGCTGCGCTGTCACCAGATGAATTGGCCCTTGCCCAGCAAGTGTATGTAGGGCGTATTCCTTGTGAGCTAGGGGCCTTTGTCAATGTTGTGGCCGACGAAACCACGCCAGGCTTTTTCCGTGTGGAAGGCAAAGGTTTCAAGTACCGCATGTCTCCTGTCGTGACCACCACGGGTGCGTTGCGCCTCGAAGACCCCAAAGGCGGGGCAATTTGGTTGCAGGTCGCTAATAAGTCGATGCTCATGAACCAAAAAATTGGCCAACGTTTGGCCGACGAGTGCATGAGCCCCGAGCAGCGCGTCGTAGCTGATGCCATGAAAAAAGCCCCACCATCGAACGCATTGGGCTTGAACCGTATTCCTCAATAAGCGTCCAGCCCACTTTTTTTGATACTACTAACCGGAGTTCCTCATGTTGAAAGCCTACCGTGACCATGTGGCCGAACGTGCTGCCTTGGGCATCCCACCGCTGCCTTTGAATGCCAAACAAACCGGCGAATTGATTGAGTTGCTTAAAAATCCACCCGCTGGCGAAGAAGCCACCTTGGTGGATTTGATCACTCACCGTGTGCCTGCAGGCGTGGACGATGCGGCCAAGGTCAAAGCCAGCTATTTGGCTGCGGTGGCCCATGGCACTGAAAAGTGTGTCCTGATCAGTCGCGCCAAAGCCACTGAGTTGTTGGGCACCATGCTGGGCGGCTACAACCTCACGCCTTTGATCGATTTGCTTGACGATGCGGACGTAGCAGCCGTGGCCGCTGATGCGCTCAAAAAGACATTGCTGATGTTTGACCAGTTCCACGACGTCAAGGAAAAGGCCGACAAAGGCAATGCCCATGCCAAAGCGGTGATGCAAAGCTGGGCTGATGCCGAATGGTTTACCAGCCGTCCTGAGGTGCCTCAAAGCATTACCTTGACGGTATTGAAGGTCACTGGTGAAACCAATACCGATGATTTGTCTCCCGCGCCTGATGCGTGGAGCCGCCCCGATATTCCTTTGCATGCATTGGCCATGCTCAAGAATAAACGCGATGGCATTACCCCAGAAGAAGATGGCAAACGCGGCCCAGTGAAGTTCATTGAAGACCTGCGTGCACGTGGCAACTTGGTTGCTTACGTGGGTGATGTGGTAGGCACAGGCTCTAGCCGTAAGTCGGCCACCAACAGCGTGTTGTGGTTTACGGGTGAAGACATTCCTTACGTGCCCAACAAGCGTTTTGGTGGTGTGTGCTTGGGTAGCAAAATTGCTCCCATCTTCTACAACACCATGGAAGACGCAGGCGCTTTGCCCATTGAGCTTGATGTCAGCCAAATGAACATGGGCGACACCATTGAGCTGCGCCCCTACGATGGCAAGGCTTTGAAAGATGGCAAGGTCATTGCCGAGTTCACCGTCAAGAGCGATGTGTTGTTTGACGAAGTGCGTGCTGGTGGCCGTATTCCCTTGATCATTGGCCGAGGCTTGACTGCCAAGGCACGCGAAGCTTTGGGCCTGCCCGCCAGTAATCTTTTCCGTTTGCCCCAAGTTCCTAAAGGCACTGGCAAAGGCTTCACCCTGGCCCAAAAAATGGTGGGCCGCGCATGTGGTCTGCCCGAAGGCAAGGGCGTGTTGCCGGGCACCTACTGCGAACCGCGCATGACCAGTGTGGGCTCACAAGACACCACAGGCCCCATGACCCGTGATGAGCTCAAGGACTTGGCCTGCTTGGGCTTTAGCGCAGACTTGGTCATGCAGTCGTTCTGCCACACAGCGGCTTACCCCAAGCCAGTAGACGTCAAGATGCACCACGAGTTACCTGAGTTCATCAGTAACCGTGGCGGTATCTCGCTTAAGCCCGGTGACGGCATCATTCACAGTTGGCTCAACCGCATGTTGTTGCCCGATACAGTGGGCACAGGTGGTGACAGCCACACCCGTTTCCCGATTGGTATCAGCTTCCCTGCAGGATCTGGTTTGGTCGCGTTTGCTGCAGCCACTGGCGTCATGCCGTTGGATATGCCTGAATCAGTGCTGGTGCGCTTTAAAGGCAAGATGCAGCCTGGTGTTACCTTGCGCGACTTGGTGCACGCCATTCCGCTTTATGCCATCAAGGCCGGCTTGCTCACGGTAGAGAAAAAAGGCAAGAAGAACATCTTCTCGGGCCGCATCCTTGAGATTGAGGGCCTGCCAGACATGAAGGTAGAGCAAGCTTTTGAGCTCAGCGATGCGTCTGCTGAGCGCTCTGCCGCCGGTTGCACGGTCAAGCTCAATAAAGAGCCGATCATTGAATACATCAACAGCAATATTGTGTTGCTCAAGAACATGATTGCTCAGGGCTATGCAGACGCCCGCACGATCAGCCGCCGCATCAAAGCCATGGAAGCCTGGCTGGCTAACCCCCAGTTGATGGAGGCTGACGCAGATGCCGAATATGCTGCCGTGATTGAGATCGACTTGGCAGAGATTACAGAGCCCATCGTGTGCTGCCCCAATGACCCAGATGATGCCAAGACGCTCAGTGATGTGTCAGGTGCCAAGATTGATGAAGTCTTCATTGGCTCATGCATGACCAACATCGGCCACTTCCGTGCCGCTTCTAAGCTGTTAGAAGGCAAGAAAGACATTCCCGTCAAGTTGTGGATGGCGCCACCTACCAAGATGGATGCCCAGCAATTGACAGAAGAGGGCCACTACGGCGTGTTTGGTAGCGCTGGCGCGCGCATGGAAATGCCCGGTTGTTCGCTATGTATGGGTAACCAAGCGCAGGTAAAAGAGGGCGCTACAGTGATGTCGACGAGCACCCGCAATTTCCCTAACCGCCTTGGCAAAAATACCAATGTGTATCTTGGCTCTGCAGAGTTGGCCGCGATTTGCTCCAAGCTGGGACGCATACCCAGCAAAGAAGAGTACTTGGCAGACATTGGTGTCATCAACCAAAACGGTGACAAGATCTACAAGTACATGAACTTCGATCAGATAGAAGAATACGCTGACGCGGCTAAAGCAGTCACCGTCTGATGGCTTGCTTTTAGCGGATCTTGCAAACGGCCCCTCGGGGCCGTTTTTTATGGTGAGGTGCCTGCTTGCCGTTTATTGCGGTTGTCAGAAATATGTCAATCAGACCTATCTATGCTCCAATTTGTAACAACAATAAAAGTAGGGCATACGTATGGCGTCTAAGCCGAGTCGAATACAAAGACTGCTGTTTACAGCCGTGTTTGCTGTGATGTTCACTGCGGGAGGTGTGGTGGCAGGGCTTTACCCGTTGGGACAAACTTTCTGGTCTCAATGGATGGTACGAGAGTGGCAGCCAGTGCAAGCGCAGGTCTTAGATGTGAAGTTGCACAAACGCACTGATAGTGAAGGTGTTTTGACGCATTTGGTTGAGCCCCACTACCGCTACCTATTTGCTGGTCAAAACTACGAAGGCAAGCGAATGGGGCTTCAGCTTGGTACAGCAGCGGACAACCTGGGTGACTGGCATCAACGTTGGTATGAAACCTTGCGACGGGCAAAACAACAAGGTGCATCAATCCAAGTATGGGTAAACCCACAAGACCCAAAGCAATCATTGATAGACCGAGAAATACGTTGGCCTATGATGGTCTTTCACCTGCCATTTGCCTTGGTATTCACCGGCATAGGTTTGGGTGCTGCATGGTTTTTTTGGCGTACCTTGGTGGGTGCGACTGAGACCCCAAAAGAAGTCTCGATCAAACCACGCAATTCTCTGGCGGCATCGGCTGTATGGATATGGATTGCCACACTTTTTTGGTGCGGTGTTTCGTTTCCTATGGCTTTTTTGTTTTGGAGTGACAAAGCATTGCCCTGGTGGCCCAAACTCTTGATGGGTGTTTTTGTCGCCATTGGAGTGTGTTTCATCTACGCGGCGATAAGAACCAGCTTACGGGCGTGGCACTTCAAGGGCTTGGGTTTTACGGTGCATCCCGGGCGCCCTGTTGCAGGGCAAACCATAGATGTCACTTTGGTATTACCTGTGCGTGCGGCCTCAAGATCAAATACCTTGCGCGTACAGCTGGCGCAGTACCGCACCGATGAAGTTGCATCGGGTGCATCTCCAAGGCGTGTGGAAGAGCTAGAACCTGAGATCAAGGTACAACCCACCCCAGAGGGCGGTTTGCGCATACTGGCACGTTTTAAGTTGCCAGAAGATGCACCTACCCACGGTAGTTACCGTGACAGAGAACGTGTGGACTGGCGCATGGAGTTATTGAATGCAGACGGTAGCGTAGAGTTGGACTACGACCTACCAGTCCAAGCGTTGCCAGCAAGATTAACCCCCGGGGCTTTAGATCGCCATGGTAAGCAATTGGTGTGGAAGCAAGAAACACCCATTGCCTTGCCTGAGCCGGACGTTCTTGCGCCCAGTGAAACGGCAGCCTTACCGCCCAATATAAGTTTGCGTGAATCTACCGATGGCTGGGAGCTGGTTTTTCCGCAGACTGGTTGGCGCAAGGCTGCTTTAGTGGCATTGGTGCTTTTGGTGTTGGAGTGGATTGTCAGTGGCAGGCTCCGAACCTATGCCGTGCATTTGCCTCAGTCTCCATGGGGCATCGGTATCACCGTCGTATTGCTGGCATTTGCATTGCATGCTGCTACACGGCAGTGGTTTTTACGTGTGCAAGACGATGGAATTGTGTTGTCTAAGCATTCGTTGCTGTGGTCTCGTCGTATGAGCATACCTGGGGATGCCAGTAAAGCTTTGGTGCAAAAGCTTTTGTATATCAGTGGCAGTGGCACTGCCCATCAAAAACTTTTTTATGCTGTGCATGCTGGCAACGGCTTAGGGGGGCTTTTGCAATTAACGCCCGGTGTGAATGGTGAATCCGCCGTACAAGCTTTGGGTCAGGCAATTGCCCGGGCATGGCAAGACCGCCAAGGACGCTTTTCTGCTGGAGTTCTAAGGTCTTATCTCACAGACCATTCGCGTCCATGTATGGGTTGGCTTTTGATCTTGGGGCTTTTGGCTGTGCTGATTTGGGGTACGCAGGCGCGTGAAATGCGCACAGGCGGGGCTTCCGCGTTAGGCGCTATTTCAAGCGTTTTTGAATCACCCCGACAAGTTACGCCTGTACGTGTTGTGTCTGCAGCGGATGAAAGCCTGATGAATGCGCAAGACGCCAGCGACCCCATTGCGTTAGAGCAAGCCTTGCGCGATGGTGCCAACCCCAACTTGCTTTCAGACACTGGGTCTTCCATGCTTATGCTGGCTGCGCTGCGTGGTCAGATGGAGCATGTAGAGCTGTTGTTGCGCGCTGGCGCTGAACCTGATCTTCGACAAACCATTAAGCCCAGCGAGCTAGGAGACACCGCTTTGCTCAGGGCTTTGTATGGCGGTCATTTAGCGATAGCCCAGCGCTTGGTTCAGGCTGGCGCCAGCCTGGATGTTCGTAACCGTTGGGATTGGGGCCCAGTGCATATGGCAGCACAAAGTGGATGCGTGCCGTGTTTGCAATGGCTGTCAGAGCAAGGGCAGTCGCTAAACAGCTTTGCCACAGCCAGCCGTGGTGAGACCCCCGCTATGCTGGCGGCGAGTAAGGGACAAGTGCCCGTTTTAGAGTGGTTGCATGCAAAGGGCGTAGACCTTTGGGTGCGCGACTCGCATGGCATGAATGTTATGGACTGGGCCCGCTTTCGCCAGCAAATTGAGGCAGAGCGTTGGCTGCAGCAGCGGGTACCGCCCAAGTTTTGAAGATGCGGTAATTGCAGCGCCCAAATAGGTCAATGCAATTGCTCTAAAAGCCTTACAACTTTTCACAGGGGTGTGCTTGTTGATGCGTTATCTTGTGATTGGATACTGCATCAAAGGCGGTTTTATCTGCATCCTGTTTTTTATTTGTAAGCGTGTCTTTTATTCAATGAACCAAAGAAAACTTGTCTTTTTGTGCGTTGTACTGACCAGTCTCGCTTCTGGTTGTACTGTCTTTGAGTTCGTTGCACAACCTTTTGCGCGGCAGTCTTTGTCTGTGAGTTCGTCTATTTCAACCCCACAGGTTTTTACTTGTGTTGAGCGCAGTATTTACCAGCTGTCTACGCAGCGTGGCACCTGGAATACCAAAGTGACACGTCGCGACGAAGCTTTGGGGATATTGGAAACAGGCAATTACAGTGATCCCAACATCATAGACTTCAGGCTTCGCGCAACGCACAGGCCTGCACAGGGTCAGTTGTTGTTGGAGCTGAAGGGTGGTGGACCCTACTATGTAGATTTGGGTGTGGATGCTGGAGTGCAATCACTTAAAGCAGGGGTACAAGATTGTTTGCACCAAGGCTGATTTTTTGAAAGATTTAGCCGAGAGCTTTGTATCTCTCTTCAATAAATCAATCTTGTGGCCGAAAGCCAATTTCCAAAGAAGACGGTACCGTGCCGTCAACGTCCCGGGGCAGGGTGCCTGTTTTTTCTAGCGCACGCAGTACCGCCTCGTCCCAAGCGCGATTGCCACTGGATTGCACCAAGCGTTTGCTGACGATGGTGCCATCGGGTGCCGCCCGCACTTCGACCATAGCCCGTGGATTACCCGATATGGTGTCGGGGTACACGATATTGGGCCGCACTGCCGCAGATACCCGCCCACCATAGCTACCAGATGGCCCTGCGCTGCGAGTTGCCGTGCCCGTTGCGTTGGCACTGCCAGTGGCACCTGCTAGCCCCAGGCTGCGTTTGATGTTGGCTTCGCGTTGTGCAGCAAGTTGTTTGGCCTCTGCTTCGGCGCGGCGCTTTTCTTCTGCCAGTTTTTTCTGTTTTTCTTGCTCGGCTTTTTTCTTGTCAGCCAGTTCTTTTTCGCGCTGCTCTTTTTCTTTTTGTAAGCGGTCTTTTTTCTCTTGTTCTAGGCGTTCACGCCGCTGGGCATCTTTGCGGTCGCTTTCCTCGCGCTCTGCGCGCTCTTTCTTTTCTTGTTCGCGACGCTTGCGTTCGCGCTCCAGGGCAATATCGGCCTCTGTTGTGTCGGGTGGTGGGGTCACACGCACCGGTGGAGGGGCAGGCGGTGTTGGCGCTGTATCTGGTACAGGTGGTGGCTCAACAGCTTTTGGGGCTGCAAGTTGGGGCACTGCTGCCCACAACTCGGCCTCTACCGCGGGTTGGTCGCTAGTGTTTTTCCAGTTCACACCCCATGTCAGTGCCAGTATCAAAACCGCATGAACAACCACCGCAAGCACCACAGCTCGCAGCCTTGCCGGAGATTGTGGTGGAGCAAAGGGATCGCGCTGGTCGGTGCTGTGCATGGCTTTCGATCAGTTGCCACGTTTGACGGATAAGCCTACGCGCTGAACACCGGCTTTTTGTAGAGAGTCCAGAGTCTTCATCACGGCGTCGTAGGGCACTTCTTTGTCAGCGGTGATGATGACGGGTGCTACATCGTTTGCGTCTTGTTGTTTTTGCCAGCGCAGTGCTAATTCGCCTACTTCTCGCTGGCTCAAGGTGCGGGTGGACTCGGGTGTTTTGAGCTGAACCGAGCCGTCTTTGGCAACCACCACTTGTGCCACCACTTTGGGCACCGTTTTGCCTTTGCCCACTTTGGGTACATCCACCATGCCAGGGGTGAGCATGGGAGCTGTAACCATGAAGATGATGAGCAGTACCAGCATCACGTCAATGAAAGGCACCATGTTGATTTCGTTGATGGTGCGACGGCCTTTGCCGCGGGACGCCATGGCGGGCATGTGGGCTCCTTAAGGCTTAGTGGCCAGATGCCGTGCCCGAAGGCTGGGCACCCAGGTTGCGCTGCAAGATGTTGGAGAACTCTTCGATGAAGGTCTCTTGTTGGGTTGCCACGCGATCAATGTCGCGCGCAAAGCGGTTGTAGGCAATTACCGCCGGTATGGCTGCAAACAGGCCAATGGCGGTGGCAACCAGTGCCTCTGCAATGCCAGGAGCCACGGTGGCCAGGGTGACTTGTTCCATGCCAGCAAAGCCCGTAAAGGCGTGCATGATGCCCCACACGGTTCCAAACAGCCCTACATAGGGAGATACCGACCCTACCGAGGCTAAAAAAGACAAGCTCGATTCGATGGTGTCCATTTCGCGTTGGAAGCTGGCGCGCATGGCCCGGCGTGCGCCATCGAGCAAAGTGCCGGGGTCCACAATACGGCGCTCGCGCAGTTTTTGGTACTCGCGCATGCCGCTGGCAAAAATGCGTTCCATGGGGCCAGCCAAACGCGCGTTTTGTGCGGCACTCGCGTACAGGTCGTTCAGGCTGGTGCCTGACCAAAACTCGCGCTCAAAGTCCTCATTGAGTGACTTGACCTGCCGCAGAGCAAACACTTTGCGAAAAATAGCCGCCCAACTGGCAATCGACACGCCCAGCAGCAGCAGCATGACAAGCTGCACTACCCAGCTGGCTTGCAATACCAAGGAAACAATCGACATGTCGTGGGAGTTCATGGGCAAATCAGGTTCAAAAGCGTCTGAGGAATGCGGGTAGGGCGCAGATTGTGGCTGTCCACCCAGCCGATGCGGATGCGGCCTTCACATAAAAGAGTGGGGGCCGCGTCGGCAGTCGATGCGGTATGAGGTGTATTCAAAAAAACCTGCTGCTGTATTGTCAACGATGCACGTCCTTGCTCTGCCACGCGGGCGGTAACAGTCAGTAGATCATCCAGGCGCGCGGCTTGTAGGTAGCGTAACTGCGCGTCGGTTACGACAAACATGCCGCCCCTTTGTTCCCGCAAGCTGCTTTGCGAGATGCCGCAATGGCGTAGCCACTCGGTGCGGGCGCGCTCCATAAACTTGAGGTAGTTGGCATAAAACACGATACCGCCTGCATCGGTGTCTTCCCAGTAAATGCGCACGGGCCATGCAAAAGGTGGTGCTGTCATGGTCATCAGGCCAGCAAGCTGCGCAGCCGCTCGGCTGCAGTGTGCAAATGCGCCATGCTGCTGGCGGTAGAAAAACGCACAAAGCGCTGTGTCTCGGCATCACCGAAGTCACGCCCTGGCGTGATAGCTACGTGGGCGCGTTGCATGACGGCTTGGGCAAAGTCCCAACTGCCTTGTACGCCCAGGCGCTCTGCGGCTTCGGTGCAGTCGGCCCAGGCATAAAACGCGCCATCAGGCATGACAGGCACATGCAGGCCCATGGCGTTGAGTGCCGGGATAAAAGCGTTGCGCCGCGCCGCAAACTCGGCCCGGCGCTGCTCGTACAAGGCCAAGCTTTCGGGCGCAAAGCATGCCAAGGCTGCATGTTGTGCCACGGTGCTGGCACAAATAAAGAGGTTTTGCGCAAGCCGCTCTACCACGGGCACCATGGGGTCGGGCACCACCATCCAACCCAAGCGCCAACCCGTGAGGTTGAAGTATTTGCTAAAGCTGTTGATGCTGATGATGTCGTCTGAGATATGCAGCGCTGTTTGGCTGTAAGCCGCGTCGTAGGAAAGGCCCAAGTAGATTTCATCGACCATCGTAAAGCCACCGTGGCTTTGTACTGTGGCGTGGATATTGCGCAGTTCTTGGGGGGCAATGGAGGTACCGGTGGGGTTGGAGGGCGATGCGAGCAAAACGCCGCGGGTGCGCGGCGCCCAGGCATTGCGCACGGCTTGGGCGCTGAGTTGAAAGCGGTCGCAAGCGTCTGCGGGTACCAGGCGGGCTATGCCGCCCGCGCTGCTGACAAAGTGCCGGTTGCAGGGGTAGCTGGGGTCGGGCATGAGGACTTCATCGCCCGGGTTGATCAAGGCCAGGCAGGCCAATTGCAGAGCACCTGATGCACCTGCGGTGACCACGATGCGCCTTGCTGGAACGTTGACGCCAAAACGCTGCACGTACCAAGCGCTGATGGCTTCGCGCAGTTCGGGTAGGCCCAATGCGGGTGTGTACTGGGTGTGGCCTTTTTGAATGGCGCGTATGGCGGCTTCTTGTACCAAGGGCGGGGCCGTAAAGTCGGGCTCACCTATGTTCAAAAAGACCATGGGTGTGTCGCTGGCCTTGGCCTCAAGGGCCAAAGCCTGTGCGGCCTTGGCCATTTCCATCACGTAAAACGGGGCGATTTGCACTGCCCGGTCTGAAAACCTGTTCATGGCCTTGCCAGCGGCTGTTCAGGCTTGGTCTTTGGCGCGGTCTGCGGCGACCTCGTGGCTGCGCAGTGTGGGCGCCAGGCTGTTGAGCACGGCGTTGACGTATTTGTGGCCATCGGTGCCACCAAATTCTTTGGCCAGTTCAATGCACTCATTGATGACGACGCGCCAAGGCACATCCAGGCAGTTTTGGAACTCGTACACACCGATCCACATGCAGGCGCGCTCTATGGGCGATATTTCAGCCAACTTGCGATCCAGCAAGGGGGTAATCAGCGCGTCCATGCTGTTGGCGCTGGCAATGCTGCCGTGTAGCAGTGCATCGTAGTGGGCAGAGTCGGCTTTGTGAAAGCCAGCCAAGTCCCGGGTGAAGGTGTCTATGGCAGTGGCTTCGTTGCGGCCTACCAGGTGTTGGTAGAGCGCTTGCAAAGCAAACTCACGTGCGCGGCTGCGGCCAGATTTGGCGGCTGCCTTGCGTGTGCCTGTGGATTTGAGGCCCGTGCGGGATTGGCGTGCAGGTTTGCCAGCGGGGGTGGCAGGGGTGTCGGGTGTGTTTTCGCTCATGACAATGCGTCCAGCAGATTGGCCATTTCAATTGCAACGCGGGCGGCATCTGCGCCTTTGTCTTTTTGGCGGGCCACGGCTTGTTCCATGTTTTCGGTGGTCAGGATGGCGTTGGCAATGGGCACTTGGTATTCCAGCGTTATGCGGGTAATGCCTGCAGCAGATTCATTGGCCACTAGCTCAAAGTGGTAGGTTTCGCCGCGGATGATGCAGCCCAGGGCAATGAGGGCGTCGTAGTCGTTGCTTTCGGCCATGGCTTGCAGGGCCACGGGCACCTCAAGGGCGCCTGGCACTTGTACGTGGCGGATGTTTTTTTCTTGCACACCTAGCGCAAGCAGTTCTGCCAAGCAGGCCTTTGCCAGGGCGTTGGTCACGCTTTCGTTAAAGCGTGCTTGCACGATGCCGATGTGCAGGTGTTTACCTTCAAGCGGGCCTGCGTTGCCTTTGTCTGCGCCAAACATGGGGAGTGTCCTTGTGGGGGTATGTGAAACGGCCTGACCCAATCGGTCAGTCGCGGGTGATGTAGCCAGTGATTTCTATGCCATAGCCCGTCATGCTGGGCATGCGCCTGGGTTGGCCCATGAGCTGCATTTTGCGCACGCCGCATTCCAGCAAAATTTGTGTGCCCACGCCGTAGGTGCGCAGGTCCATACGGCCACGCTCGGGCGCTTGGGCGGAGCGGGCGGTGCCTTCAAATTGGGCCAAAAGTTGTTCGGCGCTTTCGCCGCAGTTGAGCAGCACGGCCACGCCCTTGCCTTGTTCGCGTAGGTATTGCAGCGCGGCGTCTAGCGGCCACGAGTGCATGGGGCGTTTGATTTCAAGCGCGTCTAGTACAGACAAGGGCTCGTGCACGCGCACGGGCACAGACTCATCGGCCTCCCAGTGGCCTTTGACCAATGCCAAGTGCACGGCGTTGCTGGGTTTGTCACGGAAGGCGTGTGCCGTAAAGGTGCCGTGGGCGGTAGACAGTTGGCGTGTGCCTACCTTTTCGACCAACGACTCGTGGTGGCTGCGGTACTGGATGAGGTCGGCGATGGTGCCGATTTTGAGGCCATGCTCGGCTGCAAATACTTGCAAATCAGGCAGCCGGGCCATGGTGCCGTCGTCTTTCATTATCTCGCAGATCACTGCGGCGGGGCTGCAGCCTGCCATGGCGGCCAAGTCGCAACCGGCTTCGGTGTGGCCCGCCCGCATCAGCACACCACCATCGACGGCTTGCAACGGAAAAATATGCCCTGGCTGCACCAGGTCTTCTGCCTTGGCGTTGGGGGCTACCGCTGCGGCTACGGTGCGCGCGCGGTCCGCTGCAGAAATGCCGGTGGTCACGCCTTCTGCGGCTTCAATGGATACCGTAAAGGCTGTGGAATGTTTGGTGCCGTTGCGCGTGGCCATGGGGGGCAGGCGCAGGCGTTCGCAGCGTTCGCGCGTCAGGGTCAGGCAGATCAGGCCCCGGCCAAAGCGGGCCATGAAGTTGATGGCCTCTGGGGTGACGTGGTCCGCTGCCAGTACCAAATCGCCCTCGTTTTCGCGGTCTTCTTCATCGACCAAGATGACCATGCGCCCTGCGCGCATATCGGCCACGATGTCTGCCACGGGAGAGATAGGCACGGAAAGCGGGGGCGTACTCATGAGAGGGGTTCCTTGGGGGCACACATGGGTGACAGCGGTGCAAAGCGGGTTCTTGTGGCCAAGAGGCTGTTGCCCCCCAAAAACCGCCCAAAGAACATGCGATGCGGCGCTGCCGCACGTGCAGGGCACCCGCCATGGGTATGTGCGTGCCTTGCAAAGGCGTTGATTTTAGTGCACTGCCAATGTTGGTGGCGGGAGCGGGCGCTTTGAAAAGGTGCGCTGCGACCCCAAAGCCGTTTCTAGCCTCAGTCAAACAGGCTTTGTAGCACCACGTCTGAGTCGGGGTAGGCCACGCAGGGCAGAACACAGCCCTGGGCTTTTTCTTCAGCGGTCAAACCCGGCCATTCGATTTTGTAGTGCACGGAGCCTGATACCAGTTGACCAAAACAGGTGCGGCAGGTGCCGTTGCGGCAAGAGCTGGGCCAATCAATGCCGCCAGCTTCTAGTGATTGCAGCAAGGGCTGGTCGGGCCAAGCGTCGCACTGCGCGTCGGTGGGGGTGCCGTCGGCCTTGGCAATGAGGGCGGTGTAGAAGGGCTGGGAGGGGTTCATAGCGCTGCGTGCAAAAAACGGTGCGTATTGTGGCAGCCCACATTGCAGTGCTGTGCATGAGGCTGGCGCAACCCTTCAAAGACTATGGATTGTGGTCTTATGGTCGGCCCCACACCAGCAGCAGGTTGTTTGCAGGCATGGTGTGCCTGGCTTGCAAGTGCAGACCCGCCTTTGCTGCCTGTGCCTGTACATCGGCCAATGCGCGCAAGCCCCATTGGGGGTCGCTCGCACGCAACTGGGCATCAAATGCGGCATTGCTGGGGGCCGTAGGCACATCGGCTTCTAGGTAGGGGCCGTAGGTGACCAGTAACCCGCGTTGTGTGAGGTGCTGTGCGGCCCCAGCCATCAGGCCCGCGCAGCAGGCCCAAGGGGCAATGTGCAAAAGGTTGGCGCAATAAATCAGGTCAAACGGCCCAGCGTTTGTGGCGGGGCTTTGCCAGGGCTGGGCAGCCACATCCAACACCATGGCTGGGGCCACATTGCTTGCGCCGCTGTCTTGGCACCATGCTGCAATTGATGCAAAAGCTGCGTCGCCAACATCGGTGGGGTGCCATTGCCAGCCGGGTAGGGCTGCAGCAAAAAATGCAGCTTGCTGGCCGCTGCCACTGGCGATCTCCAAAGCGCGCCCTTGGGCGGGTAGCAGGCCTTGCAGCACTTGCAAGATGGGAGCGCGGTTGCGCTCTGCGGCAGGGCTGAAATGCGGTGCTGTGGGGTGCATAGGGGCTTATAGAACCATTTTTTAAGTGTTTTTACGCCTATGCCTTAGTAATTAAAGCACTTATAGCTATAAAAATAATAGCATTTTGAGGGTGTTGTGGATGCCCTCAAGCGATGGTGCATGTTGCTTAAAAAATAGGCGTTGTACGGTTGTGGAGCACAAAATCATTGCAAATCAAGCACTTGGACGTGCCATACAAAGCTTGTGCAAACTTATCCACACCATTGTCCAGTGCAGCCTGGGATAAGCCGGATTCGGTTGTATGTTAAGTGCTTAAAAATTGAGCGGTTTGAGCAAAACCTATGTAGATCAAGCACTTGGCATTGCCGTACAAGGCTTGTTCAGACTTATCCACATGCTTGTCCAGCGCAGGCAGGGATAACGTCCATCATGGCTTGACTTGCACGCCCTTCCAAAAAGCCACGCGCCCTTGTATGGCCTGCGCCTCGGGTTTGGGGTCGGGGTACGTCCAGGCGGCGTCGGCGTTGAGCTCACCGTTGACCAGCAGCGATAAGTAGCTGGCTTGCCCCTTCCAGTGGCAAGTGGTTTTGTGGTTGCTGAAGGTAAAAAATTCGCGCTTGAGCGCACTCTCAGGAAAGTAGTGATTGCCTTCCACCACCACTGTGTCATCGCTTTCGGCTACGACCACGCCGTTCCATACTGCTTGCATAAAAAATCCTTGTGATTCCGTTTCTAAATCATGGCTGTCGTTGTTGCTTGGCCTTGTCGTGCACAAGCGCTGCCTGGGGCTTGGCGCTTTGACATGAATGATTTAGAAATTAATGATGTGCCTTAACCAATTTAAAGGCATTGCATGCATTGTGCATCTGGCTTGGCAGTGGGCAGACTCATGCCCACAATGCACCCGTACGCAACCGTAAGGAGCCCCCGCATGACACAACCTCACACCCAACCCCATGCGGCAGATGACCTGAGCTTTGCAGGTCGCGTGGCCATTGTGACAGGCGCTGGTGGCGGCCTGGGGCGTACCCATGCGCTGGTTGCAAGAGGCAGTTCGTATGCTGCGCAAGATGCGTTTCGTACTGGTGGAGAGCAAGAAGCTTCAGATCTGTCGCATGTGCCAGCAGGTCGGGCTACACATAGTGGGCCTAAAGCGCATTCGCATCGGCCAAGAGGTGCTGTGCAATCTGCCGGTGCAGCAGTGGCGGTATCTGCGGGCTGGGGAGTCGTTTGCATACAGAGGGGGCGCTGAAAGAAATGGACCCAAGATGGCAATTCTGGATTGCATACTTCACCGCTCTTTTTGACGCGATTGGCCCAAATAAAGCCGGCCTCTCGGTCATTCAGCGGATCCTTTTCATTATTCTGCCGGCCTCTGGGGTGCTGCCCGTCGTAGGCTTCTACCTAGCGCAAAAAGGATTGTTGGCCGAGCCATTTCAGTCGGCGTTGGCTGCATGGCCTTGGGTTGCGCTCATAGTCTTGGTATGGTGGGGAATTACGGCCTGGGTTTTCAAAGACCGCATTGCATCACATAGTTGGTCGGGTGACCTTTCCGCAAGATCGAGATTTCTCCTGCCCCTACTTTTAACTCTCTTGGGCGCGGCTGCGTTTGCCTACTTTTCATTTGTAGCAGCCTAGGCTAGTCTGGCTCTGTCGGCAGCCCAAACAAATGCTTCACGCCGTGTCCTCTACCGACACACCATCCAACTTCAAACGCAACCCTCGCTGTCAGTGGTCGACCCTATCCGCACTGCAGGGGCCAAGCATTGGCCAGCGGTGTATCTGTCACCGACCCTGCTACAGTTTTGGCTATGGCGCAAGATGCACTCGTCGCTTGGGTGGCGGGCGGATTTTCTGGGCAACAACGCAGACATCTTGCGTGACAAAACTTTTATCAGGATGGATTGATCGGACTTTCGTGTCGTTTTAGATGTGCATCTGATGGGCGCTATATCCGCCTGTAATGCCATATGGCAAAGCATCGTGACTCAAAGGTAGCCGCCCTTGCCCAGCAGCTTTCACCGTAACGTGCTAACTTTCGCCCCCCGGACTGGTTCAGGTGTAAGCCACCTGTTTTTAAAAATACAACCAGTACTCCACCGGCCCTAACAATTTTTACGACCCTATGCGCACATTGCAGGACGCCCTGTCCAGACTCTCACCCAAGGTGTTGACCGGTATTCGCCGCGGCATTGAAAAAGAAGGCCTGCGCGTGTTGCCCACGGGTAGTCTGGCCTTGACGCCTCACCCCTTGGCATTGGGCTCGGCGCTGACGCATCCGTACATCACCACCGACTACAGCGAATCACAAATTGAGCTGATCACCGGCGCGCACCAAGGCGTTGCAGACTGCCTGCAAGAGTTGGCCAGCGTGCACCAGTTTGTGTACCGCACCTTGCAAGCGCAGGGCGATGAAATGCTGTGGGTCTCCAGCATGCCTTGCGGTCTGCCCACCGACGAAACCATTCCACTGGCCCGCTATGGCGGCTCCAATGTGGGCAGGGCCAAAAGCATCTACCGTATGGGCTTGGGCCACCGCTATGGGCGCCGCATGCAAACCATATCGGGCATTCATTACAACTGGTCGTTGCCCGGGGTGGGCAGCGACGAATACTTTGCCCTGATTCGCAACTTTCGCCGCAGCGCATTTGTGTTGCTCTACCTCTTTGGTGCATCGCCAGCTCTGTGCCCTTGCTTTGTAGAAGGCCGTCAGCACAACCTACAAAAGCTCAGCCCGCATGCACTGTACCTGCCTCATGCCACATCGCTGCGCATGGGGCGACTGGGTTATCAAAGCGACGCGCAGGCCAGTTTGGCTGTCAGCTACAACGGCTTGCAAGGCTATGCGCAGTCGCTGCATGGTGCATTAACGCAGCCTTACCCCGCTTACGAGGCCATTGGTTTGCGCAACCCGGGTGGCGACTACAACCAGCTGGGCACCAGCTTGCTGCAAATAGAAAACGAGTTCTACGGCACCATTCGCCCCAAACGCACCGTGCGCTCTGGCGAACGCCCCTTGCATGCGCTGCGTGAGCGTGGCGTTGAATACGTCGAAGTGCGCCTGATGGACCTGGACCCCTTTGAGCCCTTGGGGATTACCGAGCGCACCATGCGCTTGCTGGATGTATTCTTGCTGCACTGCCTGTTGGCCGATAGCCCCCCAGATAGCCCTGAAGAAATTGCCGAAATTCAGCACAACCAACAACTGACCGCAGAGCGTGGCCGTGAGCCTGGCTTGGTATTGCACCGAAAAGGCCAGGCCGTAGCGTTCCAAGATTGGGCTGCAGAGATCTTGCATACCTGCACCCCCGTGGCCCAGGCGCTAGACGCCGCGCATGCCAGCCAAGACTACACAGCAGCCTTGGGGTATGCACACCAATTGCTTGCCACGCCTGGGCAAACATCTTCTGCGCGGGTGCTCAAGCAAATGGAGCAACAGCACGGCAATAGCTTTCAAGAATTTGCCCTGTACCAGTCCCACCAAGTACGCAATACCGCATTGGCTTGGCCTTGGACGCCGCAGCAACAGGCCCGGTGGGATGCCCAAGCCGCACAGTCTTTGGCAGAACAAGCCGCCATCGAAGCAGCAGACACACTGCCATTTGAGGCATGGCGGCAGCGTTATATGGCCGTCGAGGGGTTGAGCGTTTAGTTCTTGACTGACTAAGTTGCTTCGAAATGCACATAAGTCAATCTCATATGCAGAGTGCCCCGACGACCCGAGAGTCACGGGCTTGCTTTTAAAGCCTCATGTGCTTCTTGGCGCCAAAACTCTGCTGCGTGCAAAAAGCCTTCCCACACACAACCATTGCAACCACGCCCGCAGCAACTAGTGGGCGCTGGCGGTGGTGTCCGCAAGCAAACGCCCGCAGCCTGCGCTAGTGTTTGCCACGCTGCAAACATGGCCAATGCAGATGCACCGTCGCTTGCGGGCCCGGGCAGGGCGGGGGTAGCGTTGTCAACCATCATGTGAGGTTTGTCGGGGTCCAGTGTCATAGCGTTCATGAGCACTTTAGGTGAACAAAGCGCAGTCAACTGCCGTTTCTAGGTTCAATCCTTGTTCAGGCGTTTGGTTTGCGCTTAATGGCTGCTTTGCGGCGCAGCCCAAACTGCACCACAAAAGCTAACCCCAGCACCAAGGCAAACCAGCCCACGACCGCCGCTTGCGCCATCATGTCGCGCACGCTGGGCGACTTTGCCAAATAAGGCCCTATCAGCACCACGACCCCTATCAAGGCGCACGAAACACCTTTGAACAGAATCTCTTTGTCTGCCTTGCTGGCAGGTGCTTCTTGCGGCGCAACGGGTGTTACTGGGTGGTTTTTGCGTGGGTGCATGGGGCCAATGGGGGCGGTGGGTGTGGAGGGCGATTATCCTTGCGGCCTTGCAAAGCATCCAGAAAGTCCTCGCGTATGTCTATTCAATGGTTTCCCGGTCATATGCACCTGACCAAAAAAGCCATCACCGAACGCATCAAAGACATTGACGTGGTGATTGAAGTGCTTGACGCCCGCCTTCCGGGCTCTAGTGCCAACCCACTGCTCGCAGAGCTTACGGGCCACAAGCCCACCCTCAAGGTGCTTAACAAACAAGACGTAGCCGACCCAGATCGCACCCCTTTGTGGCTGGACTGGTACAACGCCCAGCCCGGCACGCGGGCCGTGGCGCTGGATGCATCCGAGGCCGCCCCTACCCGACGCCTAGCCGAGGCGTGTCAGCAATTGGCCCCTCAGCGTGGCGGCATGGCAAAACCCATGCGGGTATTGATTTGCGGTGTGCCCAATGTCGGTAAATCGACGCTCATCAACTCTCTGAGTGGCAAGCGCCAAGCCAAAACTGGCGACGAAGCGGGCATTACCAAGCTAGAGCAACGCATTACTTTGGCCGACGACTTCTACCTTTGGGATACCCCGGGCATGCTCTGGCCCCGAATCAGCGTGGCCGAAAGCGGCTACAACCTTGCCGCCAGTGGTGCCGTGGGCCGCAATGCTTACGACGAAGAACTGGTGGCACTCGAGCTTTTACGTCGCCTCCAAGCGCAGTACGCCCCCTTGCTAGAGGCGCGTTACAAGCTCGGCCTGCCTGCTGGCGATGTCGCCCAGATGCACGATGCAGATCTGCTGGATGCTATTGCCCGCAAACGCGGTGCTGTCATGTCTGGCGGCAGGGTCAACCTGCAAAAAGCCGCCGAGATCGTCTTGACCGACTTTCGTACCGCCATTTTGGGCCGTATTACGCTGGAGACACCCGAGCAAATGCAGGCTTGGTGCAGTGCTGCCGCCTTGCAAGATGCAGAGCGTGCCGCCCAAAAGCTGGCCCGCGAACAAGCCCGAAAAGGCCGTGGCGGCCGTGCCCAAAGCCCTACGGAATAACCCAGCCCAAAGTTAAAAACAGTCAAGCCACGCCAATCAACTAATCAATAAGGCGCGGCTTTTAAAGGCGCATGTCAGCCGCCATGCCCAGCACTTACACTTTTGCACCATGCGTTCCATTCTTCCCTTGAGCCTGCTGGTCAAGCCCAGCAAGTCAGACCCTTCCCCCCTTGTTATCTACCACGGGCGCAATTGCCCCGACGGCTTTGCCGCAGCCTTGGCGGCTTGGTTGTACTACGGCGACAGCGCCGAATTGCTGGGCCTAGACCACGGCCAAGTGCAAACCGTTGAAGATTTGCCCCCCTTGAAGGGGCGTGCGGTTTACATCCTGGACTTTTCTTTTTCAGCAGACATCTTGAGTGCCATTGATGCCAGTGCTGCCAAGCTGGTGCTACTTGACCACCACAAAAGCGCAGCCGAAAAGCTCACAGGCTTTGCCTGCCGCTGTGGTGTGGTGCACTTTGATATGCAAAAGTCTGGCGCCCGCTTGGCCTGGGAGTTTTTTCACCCCGATGCACCCGTGCCCGACTTGGTGCGCTTTGTAGAAGACCGCGATATCTGGAATTGGAGCTTTCCAGAGAGCCCCGGTTTCCTCTCTGCCCTGGATATGGAGCCCCAGCGCTTAGACCGGTGGCAAGAGATATTGGCGTTTACGCCGCAAGAGCAAGCAGCCTTCATTGCGCAAGGTGTGGCAATGGATGCCAAGTTTCAGCAACTGGCCAAAGACATTGCCCAGGGTGCGCAGCCTGTTGTTTTTAATGGTGTAGCTGGCCTGATGGTGAATGCCCCCGGCATGTTCCACAGCGTCGTGGGCGACATTTTGTCCGCCCAAAGCGGCACATTTGCTTTGATGTGGAGCGCTGGCGCAGGCGGCGCCATCAAGGCCGGGCTGCGCTCACAGCGCAATTTCGACTGCATTCCTCTGGCCGAAAGCATGGGCGGAGGCGGGCATGCGCAGGCCTGTGGTTTCCGCATGGGGGTTGAGCGCTTGCCACAGCTTCTTGCGGGTAGCTTGGACGCTGATCTTGCCTAGGGAAGCCCTGCATAACTCCCTGCGGTCTGCGCTGGCACGGCCTCGGGTAGTCCACAGCGTTGCTTTCCTTGCCAATAGGCGCGCTATTGGCTGCAAAAAGACGCCTTGTGGCCTATCCCGATCCGCACCATCGCCGCAGCCTCGCGAGGGTTATGCAGAGCTTCCCTAGGGAAACTCTGCAAAACCCACAGACTGTCATGGGTCGTGCATCATTGAAGTCATGAAACAGATGAGTTTGGATAGCACCGGATTCGAACGCAAGACCAAGAGGACACGCAAGCGCGAGT
>Ga0315907_10000957_pt1 | contig 39601 bp, 60 predicted proteins | sample LakEriMetagenome_3_FD_203525 | JGI IMG/M metagenome (GOLD analysis project Ga0315907, IMG submission 203525) | Freshwater fungal communities from buoy surface, Lake Erie, Ohio, United States - Buoy 12 MA123 | ecosystem: Environmental > Aquatic > Freshwater > Lake > Lake biofilm | place: USA...
CTGATATTGATCCCTGAAATGATGCTATGCCTGGTGGCGGATCAGGACGTGGCACATTAAATACAGGATTATTAAAAAGAATGTCAGTGGCAACACCATCAATATTAGTAAGATTATTAGGTACTGTTGGTGCTACAACATTTTTAGTTACATTTCGTCTAGTAATTAATACTAATGGTACTACTAAACTTGATGGAGAACTACTATATTGTAGGCGTATTAGATCTTGATTTGTAGCGGTAGCATCGTTGGATAGATCTAACCATCTTCCATTTGCGGCAGACATTGAACCTTCTATTCCTATATTCGTGCTACCAAACACGAGTCCTTTTCCTGCATTATTAACTTGAAAACCAACTCCCAGGCCACTACTATGTTGAGCATTAAAAGACGTTGCGTTAGTTGCACCCGAAATATAACTATTTCCAGCTGAGCCATTGTTTTGAACCGCCATCACAGAAACAGCCGATGAAGTGGTATTACCAATAACACGTAGTTGCGTTCCAGTTGAAAATGTACCTGAGTTCCCAAACTGACCACCTCCATTACTTATCTCAACTGTTGGATTAACTGCAACATCACTTGTATCAACAAGTGAAATTGTAGGACTACCTGTATATCCTGCACCAGGATTAGATACAGTAACCGAGTAAGGTCTAATTGCTGTTGCTGACCATATACCTATTGCTCCAGCACCTGGCGCACCAGTAAATGTAACTGTGCCAGAAAAAGTTGTAGTTCCTGCTCCATAACCTGATCCAGGATTTGTAATTTGTACCCCAACTATAACTCCATTTTTTATAACTGGAACACCTGTTGCTGTTACACCTCCAACTCCTGAAGGGGCCGGAAAAGTTACAGTTGTTGTAATGGGGTAGTTAGATCCGCCATTTGTAATTGTAACATCGGTTATGGGAGACGCTACTTGTAAACTTCCTGAAGCAGGCGTGATAGGCGTACCACCTGAAAATTGTAAGCTAAAATTATTAGTATATCCGCTAAAATATGCGGCAGTTGTTGGATTAGTCGTTATAGCAACGCTTGTTACTTGTCCTCCGATTACTGTTGGTGTAAAAACAAGACCAGCTGCTGGATTTGTAGGGTTATGAGTAATAACCAATCTACCTCTTCCTGGATTTATATATCTAACTCCATCAAATAAACCACCTGTAACGGTTGGATTTAATGGCTGACTTAAAGCATCACCAAGTTTAAATATTCTATCATTAGCAGTTATTCCATTATTTGCAGTAGGGCCAGAGATATCAATTGCTGAACCTGTATCTACAGCAGTCAGACTTCCCGTAAAGTTAATAAGACTTCTAGCAGTAAGATTTACATTTGAATTCTGCAATACAGGTGCAGCTGGTGGTGTAGCCCATTGTCCATCTCCTCTAAGAAATGTTGTAGCACTTGCTGCACCCCCAATACCGGCCCCAAAGTATGGAACCGTAGTTAATGGAATTGCTTGAACAGGATTAACACCAGCAAGCGGATTGCCAAGAAAACTTAATCCTGCAATATTCTGCAGTTTAGAGAAAACTACTGCACCATCTGCAATTTTAATTGTAGTAACTTTTGAGTTACCTATGGTAGCAACAACTGATCCTGCTCCAGGACCTGCAGTAACATCCCCTGTAAGTTGGGTGATACCACCACCACCGCCGCCACCACCACCTCCTCCTGCTTCAATTGCCTCAGCAATTGCTTCCAGTCCTTGGAGTACCTTAAGTTCCCAGAAAAAATTTGACCCTTTGTCTCCTTCTTTTGGATTTCCGTTACCTAATGCCATGTTATAGTGCGTTTAAAATTCTTTGTAAGAGTTGGAGTACTTTTAACTGAAAGTAATAGTTGGATCTTTTACTTCCTTGAGAGTATTTATTATTACCTAATGCCATTGGTCTTATTATAATTTTTCAACATAGTAAGAAAGTCCAGAAGCTCTATCATCAGTACCGACCTGATGTTCTATTGTAAAAAGCATATATTGAGTAACAGACCAATCAATTGTAATTGCTTGAATATCTTCAGATTCAATGTCGTCGGTAAATGTTTCAATTTTAGTTGGCAAAACAATCATCGGAGTACTGTCAGATGGAACAACAAAATCTCTTTTCATCTGACCCCAGCGATTAGGAAAAGGTGCTGCTGGATTAAAATCAATTCTAGCATTAGCAACGGTCGTTACTGCAAAAATATTATTTACAGGTCCTATTGCAATACTCATTGTAGTATCTGAAGCAGTTCTAGCCTTATAAGCTCTATAGTGAACTCTAATAATATCTCCAGGTGCAAAAGTTCCTGCCGGAATTTCAAGAACATAAGTTGCTGCTCTTTGGCTATTTCCTTCAACGGTTGTACCAGGAGTTGTTTGTTTAAACATTACTCCAACTGGACCTAATCCTCCTCCTCCACCACCAATTGCACTAGCAGGTACAGCATAGGTTTGATACAAGTCACCCCTTTTACTGTAGGATGTATTTGCTGCAACAAGTACAAGATCATCTGAACTTTGGAGTGCATCTTTGATTAAAAGACCCTTTTTAAGATAATCCCAGTTTACTATATCCATTTTTTTAGCTTTATATTATAATATACAAAAATATGATAAATCTTTCTACTTTAACTTACCCTTATTTTAACGTTTGATGCTGTTCTGTAAAGTCCATTAATAGGTACTCCAGCGGCTTGTGCAGCTGTATCATCTGCATAATCTCCTAATCCTTGTGTAAGGGTAAATATACCATTACCCTCCATTACAAGAACCTTGTTTAAGGTCCCTCCGTCTAATGCAGAAAATTCTAATGCAGTAGATTCAGAACCAAGTGTTACATCAGTATATGCAGATGCTATAGTTGAACTTACTAAAATTACATTTGCAGTGTCCCTAGTTTCAAACTGAAGCAATAGTCCATTACCTGGTAATGGTGAATTACCTGCTTTGCGTAACACCAATGCTGGGGTTTTCGTAGCATCGGCACCTGCTGTAGGGCTTGTTACTAATAATAATGATGGTTTAGAACTTCCTGTTCCATAGGCATATATAGGTCTTGATTCAAGAAGTGGATCAATACTACCGGAAATTGCTACAATACCATATGATTCCTTTGAGGTTCCTGTAATGCCTGGTCCAGATTCAGATAAAGCATCAATAGCAATGCCTATAGTAGATGTAGCACTAATTGCTATACCATTATCACAATTAACACCAAGTGAAACAACGTCTTCGGTTAATGATGAATTTTCTATAAATACAATTTCCCCTTTAGGCTGGTCATTTTGACCAATAATGTTTAACTGATATTGATCTGTTACATCAATTGTAGTTGTTTCAAGTAATGTACCACCAAGATAAACCGTATCTGCTGTACCTAACTTAAGACCATTATCAGCATCATTAACGACTCCACCGGCTGTTGCAGCTATTGTAACCGTTCCATTTCCAGTATCTGTTATTGTTACATTAGTTCCATTAACTAGATTAAGTACATTCTGAACAGCATTATCTACACCATTTGTTCTTAATGTAATCCCAGTTACTACAATTTCACTGGCAATGGCTTCAACAAATGCTGAAAACGGCATAGCATAACTTAGGTATTTATCACCTCTTTTTTCAAAACTTACATCAGCACCAAGTAATATAAGATCCTCAGGATCACTTAGTTCTTGTTTAATAAGTTCTGCTTTCTTTAGATATAACCAGTTTACTATATCCATGGGTTAAAATTCATATTAATAATATACAAAATTATCGGCTAGAATGGGGCAATTGCAAAATAAATAGTTGTAAGTGAAAGACTTGCAACTCCAATTGATAACCCTACATTTTGTAAAATTAATCTCCTATTCTTTTTCTTAAGATCCTTAATCTGCATCTCTTTTTCCTGGGCAATAGCTTTCTCTATAGCCTGTTTATTCTCATAGATTTGCTTTAGGGTCTCATAGCTATTAGCTTGAATACCAGTAATTTTAGAATAATAGTGTGTCTTTAACTTTTCTAACTGGTATAATGAATCTACTTCATATGCAGTATTATACCAATACCACATACTAGTGTAGTTCAGATTCATTAACTGAAGGTCGTAGGTTGTAAGTTTTGGAGTAGAATCCACTTTTGAGGAGTGAATCTGACTTTTTGAGGGTTGACTTAAACTGACTATTGGCATCAGTATCATCAGAATTAAGTATATTGTATACTTCATTTTTGTAGTATTTATTTGTGATTTCTTGACGTTGGATAATGGTATCTGATATGATTGTTATAGAATCTAGCTTTTCATATAAATCATTAGCTATCTTATTATTCTCTTCTATAACTTGGTATAAGCTATCGTTAATTTCATGCAGTCTATCCACTGCCGGATTAGAAACCGGTTTTTTACTGCAGGTTTTAATAGTAAAAAATATACACAGTAGTATAATAACTACTGCCAGTATACCTCCCATTTTTGTTAGTTTTGATACTTTGCCCATCTTGTAATATGTAATTTTTTGGTTAATGGTCTGATTTTATAATATACCCCATCTCGTGACCGACTGTCACGCATCCCCTGTTCATTGGTATTCCCCTCAATAGTCCTTACAGAATATTCTCCAATCTTATCAACTATACCTGTATGCGCAATTCCTTTATACCTTCCGGTATTATACTTATCATTATAACTTAGTGTCATGACGAGTACATCCCCATCATTAAAGGATTTATAAAATTTACCATCAGTAAATATTACATCCTTTTTATTATAAGCTGTTGGGGACCAACCAGTTATGGTATTAGAAATACCGCATTCATTTAGCATAGCTTTTACAAAAAAAGAACACCATGCATAACCAGGTTTCCATCCATTTTCTACCATGAGTTTTCTCAAAGCTGGATTATTAAAACCTTGGTTATTTCCCCCTTTCTCCTTTACTCCAACGAATGCAGCAGCCGTTACCCTTACGCAGTAGCCGTCATCAGCAAATGAAGTATGAGAAGGAAAAAGGATAAAAATCCAAAGTAGACAAGTAAGTATAACTTTATTCTTTGCCATGTTGTTAAATCTGTTTTTATATCCTCTTTAATTTCCTTGGAATAGAAGTATCTCTGCAGGCTCCTAAAGTTAAAATTAAGTCCCAAGAATACAACAAAGTTTGCAAAGATCAAAACTAAAGCCGTCATAAATACTACTTGGATGTATTCCGTAGATATTAGTGCATCTCCAAAATATTCATAACTGTATTTACCAGCAAAAAAGAAACCAAGGAAGGCAATTGGAATACTCCATATGCCATCATATTTCTGTAAATTATATAATATTTTTTTCATAAAATTAACCTCCAATTGCGGGGATAATATAGGCTGTCGCAATATTATCTGGATCAACGTTATCCGGAAAAATACCATTTACAGAAGTTATTTCTATTTTAAATGGTGTATCGTATATAAAATTTGGTGGGGGTAACAATTCCCAAAATGTTTCCTCTACGTAAAATTTATCTGTAGTTAACTCATAAGCAACTTCGTAAACATATTCTTCATAACCAACAAAACCCTTTTTAATTGTAAACTTAGTTACCGGTGTTATTCCTGTATTTTCAATATCAAAATAAACTTTTGCTTTTGTTCCATCTTCGGTTAATAAAATATCTTGAATTCGCGCTTTTAAATTTAAATTTGGTGCAGGTGATTCACCAATTACCTGAATTGCCTTAAGTGTTGTATTATCAAGGGTATATGTTTCTCCAGGTAAAGTTTGCACATTACCCCCAATATAGTTTATTCCAACCCACGTATCATCAACTGTAAACGTATACGATCCTTGAACACGGAACTGGTTTGCTAACAATGTAATATTTTGCGTACTAAGAATAGTATCTGCTGGCTCAATAGTAGGATTATTATTTGAAGATCTAAATATTTTAACTTGCAATACTGTATCTGTTGGAATTACTTTGTTACAAATAACCGTATAATTTACGGTAATACTTGTGCCTGGAAATGTTAAAGATATTGTACTTAAAGTTATTCTTAAATTTATGGGAATATCCGGATCAGGGGGAGCTGTTCCGCCAGTTGCAAGTGCAACAGCATTTCCAAGATTAATCATACCATATCCTGTTTCATACGATCTATTTGGATAAATTGGATTTCCGTCATAGTTATATCCCCCAATTCTTACACAAGTTTCAGCAATAATATTTTTAATTTGTAATTCAGTTAAAGTTGGGACTGCTGCTGCGATTGCACCAACAGCACCAGCAAATACAGGACAGGCGGCAGATGTTCCACTGAAATAAGTTGTATCACCTGCAGAATAACCGCCACTTGTTCTATCAGTAGCTGGAGTACCTGATGCTGGTGCAGCAGCAAAAATATTTACCCCGTAATTTGAATAACCAGCTAATGTATAATCAAAATCATTAAAATCTAGTGCGGAGATACTACATACACCACTATAATTAGCAGGATAATCTACACTATTAAAAGTACTCTCATTACCTGCAGCGGCACAGCAAACTATTCCTTTACCATTCCTGCCTATTTGTTGCGCAGCAACAAAGGCGTCTTCTGTAATAGAATTATAAGTTGGTGAACTATATGACATTGATATTGCAACGCAATTTGGAAAACTCATTGCGTGATCTATTGCATCAAGTTGATTTTGTACGGACATGCTAAATGATTGGGAATTTACCATCACTCCAACATTACAAAAAGTTGCTTTTGTCCATTGACCAGCAACGCCAATAGTGTTAATTCCATTATTTGGATTTGCCGCAACTAACCCAACACATGGTGTTCCGTGCTTAGCATTTGGATCAGCAATATTTACATTTGGTGTACCTGTAACGGTATCTAATGGACTAACTACTTGCCCCAATAAGTCAGGATGTGTATCCTCGCAACCAATATCAAATACAGCCACAATATTATCTGTTGCTGGAGGATTCAATGCAATAGCATCCCATGCGGATTGGGCGTCAATAGAAAATAGTTGCCAATGCTGATCATATGTAAAATTTGCATTTGTTTTATGTATATTGATTGTATCTTGTGAAACATCATCAAAATCTTTTGAATTAATTACAATTTCATAAAACTTTGTAAAAGTCATATGTTCTGGAATTTCAACAATAATCATGTTGAATTTAGGATACTCACGTCTAACCGTTAACCTTAGTCTTTCGCAAGCAGCTAAACTAATATAAAAATTTTTTGTTTTTAATATTGCAAATCCTGTGGGTATCAAAGCATCTTTTTTAACTACCTGCTCAACATGAGAAACTTTAGTTTTATCTGGTTTTACATAGGTGTTATCTTTAAATACGATAACATCATAATTATCATAAAAAGCAGCAACATTTGATTTTTTCTTATTTTTTTCAAATGAAGTGCGATCTTTAAATTTTACCGCATTTAATTTCATAGCCTTAGGGTTGGTTTACTTGAATTGTACTTACATTATTTGTAGCTATTGAGTCTACTACTCCATTTACTTCGGTAATAGTAATCTTATAAGTTCCTGGATAAGACGGCGGAATACTATTCCATGCAGTATCTGTAGTTGTTGATTGACCAGGCTGCATGTTTAGGTTATTAATAGTTTTAGTTTGCTGTGTTCCCCCAACAAATCCCTTTACAAATTTATATCCTGTAATTGCAACAGAACCAGTATTTGTAAACTTTTGTTTGATATAAAGTTTACCGGCATTACTGTATCTGTACTGTAGGATCTGTACAGATAGATCTAAACCGCTATTACTAGGCACAGGACCAGTTGTAACTACATTAATAATAACGCTTGCATTATTATCAATTTCTACTGGTTCAGATACAATATTATTGCTGTCAACAAATCCAATTACGTGCACATTTCCAACAATATCTGTAGGGACTGTATAGTTAAATGTGCTAGTATACATAGTAGTACTAGCGGGGATTGTAATTACTTGAGTCTGAACCAGTGTATCATTAGCTGTAAGTACTCCGTCAAGTGATCTATAGAAAGAAACATTTAATGTTAATGCACTTGTCTGAGCAACTGATAAAGTAACTGTATAATTAATTGGAATAATTGTACCTTGTGTTGCTGTGCCTTGTGCAGCCATAATCATTGTTATGTTAGGTATTGTAGGTACCGGTACACCGGCAATAGCTGCAGCAACAGCAGCATTTTGATCAACAATACCATATCCCAATTCTACAGATTTACCACTGGTATATACATATCCACCAAGTTTTCTACTGGTCTGTGCAAGAATTGCACGTACCTGACTCTCAGTCAGTGAAGGATTTGCCAATATCATAGTAGCAGCTACTCCTGCCATAACGGGACAAGCTGCAGATGTACCTGTAAAGTACGTTACAGCATCTAGACTAGGATCAACATTTACAGAATATCCCTTACCGCCTGTTCTATCTGTTGTAAGAATAGATGAACCCGGAGCTGCTGCAAATAGATTAGTTCCGTAGTTAGAAAAAGTAGATCGGGTATTAATACTATTTGACGATCCAACTGCCATAACCTCTGGCCATGCTGCAGGAACTTGAGTAAATGCTGCTAATCCATCATTACCACTTGATGCAAACAAAGGAATACCTTTTCCTCCACGACCTAATGATTTAGCCTGTATTAATGCATTTTTAAAGCTAGTAAATGAACTGCTTGATGAAAAAGACATTGATACTGCTACACAAGATGAATTAGCAATAGCCTTATTAACAGCCAATGTCATAATTGAATCCGATGTACTCCAAGAACCAGTTGATGTATGGTTATATCCAACTTTTAAAAATTGTACTCGGACTTTATCATTTCCTGCTGATAAAACTAATTCGTTATTAGCACAATTAGCAGCAATAATACCTGCACATGGAGTACCGTGTTTTTCATTGTCTGATACTGGTAAAACATCGGATGTATTACTTACACAGTTCCAGTTAGCATTAGTTTTTCCAATCAAATCTGGATGACTTAATTCACATCCAGTGCCATCAATTACTGCAACATCAACCGTTCCTGCAGGTAACTGTGCCCATGCAGCTGATGCATTTATATCACCTAACCACCAGTGTGCAGAATACGGATAATTTGTATAGTTTGATTTATGTTCTGTAATTTTATCTTCTATAACAGATGTAAATAATTTGCTCTCATCTAATGCAGTTTTAAAGGCATCAAATGACTGCTGATCTGGAATATCAACAATAAATGTTTTAGTGGCTTCAAAGTCTCCGATGATTGGGATACTAGCCTCGGTAAAATACTTCTTTGCTTTTTTATGATCTAAAGCAATAACAGTTGCTAATCCAGAGGGTATTTCTTTAAGATCTGTAAGTTCGGTAGTTTGTTTTACCTTATTAAGATCAGGTTCAACGTACTCTTTATCTTCAAAAACAACAATACCAAATGGTTCATGAACTTGTAAAACATTTGATTTTACTCTAGTTTTTTCAAAACTAGCATTGTTTTTAAATTTTACAGCATTTATCATGGTTTTCATCATTCTATAGATTAGGGCATGCCCCTACATTGAGACATGCCCTATACCTATAATATAAAATAAAAATCTAACTAATCCTATTGCGAAACTACTTATTTACTAGAATGGTAGCTACGTTATTTGATGAATTAGCATCAGGAACACCGTTTACAGCTACAATCTGAATCTTAAAAGTATTAGGCATTTTACCCCATAATACTGAACTTTGGGCCGTACCTTGTGTAACAGTTTGACCAGGACGAATAGTCTCATTACGGTTCCATGTCATTAACGGTCCACCTTCCCATTGGGTAGTTGCTTTCCATGATGTACAAGTAGCTGTACCTTTATTAGTAACATGATACCAAACACGTACACTTCCATTAGTCAGCCATTCATAACGTGAAATACTGATTGATAGGTCAATGTTCATATCTGGTGGAGGTGGAGAAGTTACATTAATGGATGTATAACATACATTATCTGTTTCATTGGACTCGTTGATTGTATTTGCAGGATCAATGGTCATTACAAACTGGCATGGTCCGCTAACATCTCCCGGAATTGTATACGGCATTGTAAGGTTGGTCTTACCTGTTCCTTTAAGGATCGTGATATTACCTGAATAAAAATTCATGACTGTACCATCCCCTTTCTTAAATCCGATACTTACTGGAATTACTGTATCAAGCAGTTGATTTTTATCTATACTAACACCATATGATATTGTCACAACATTTCCTGCCTCAACTGTTGATGGTGAACTAATTAGACCATATATATTCCATAATGCTGGTGGATCTGGAGGAAGCGGGGTTACACCACCTGCATTAGTTACTGCGGCATATGCATCAATTGCTCCGTAGCCTAATTCTAATGATTTACCGTTAGCATCGTAAGTATAGCCACCGACTTTATTACAAGAGTTTTTAATAATTTCTCTTACCTGTGGTTCTGTCAAATCAGGATTTTTTACAAGGACTAATCCTGCAGCTGCTGCCATTGCTGGACATGCTGCTGATGTTCCACCAAATCCCATATAACTTTCTGCTTTATATCCAGAAGCACCAGTTCTATCTACTGTCCATACTCCAACACCAGGTGCCGCAGCATATAGTTTAGTACCATAATTACTAAATGCGGCACGTTGATTATTTGATGCAATTGCACCAACAGCCATTACTGAAGGATATGCAGCTGGTAGTTGAGTAAACTCAGACTGATAGCTGTTACCAGAACTAGCAAAGATTGGAATACCTTTTCCATCTCTTGCCATAGTTCTAATTTGATTAAGGCCATTTGAAAATGCAGGTTTTTCTGATCCTCCTCCCCATGACATAGATACAGCAACACAATCTGGATTAGCCAGAATTTTGTTTACTGCCTTCATAAGAATGGTATCAGATGTCATAAAACTACCTCCACTAGTACTGTTCATACCAATATGTAGGAACTGTACTTTAAGGTGGTTGTTGCTGATTGATTTACAGCCGATGTCATTTCCAGTATTAGCACAAATAACCCCAGCACAACATGTACCGTGTTTCTCATATTCACTAATAGGATTTACATCTGGTGTATCAAATACACAGTTCCATGAGGTTGAACTAATACGGCCTTGCAAATCCTCGTGCATAGTTTCACATGCAATGTCAAGGACAGCTACTTCTTTTACTACACCAGCAGGTAGAATTTCCCATGCTTCAGCAGCTCTCATATTAGCAAGATGCCAATGACCAGCATATGGGGTTTCGGCATCCATAGATACCGGTGCAATATTATCTGGCTCTACACTAATAAACAACCCAGTAGCCATAATATTTCCGTAAAATGAATCAAAAGGAACAAAGTCAGGAACTTCAACAAAGAATGTTTTTGTTAACTCAAAAGAATCTTTTACAACTAAATTATTAACCTTTAGATAGTTACTTCCTTCAGCATAGTCTTTTGCAATAAGAATTGCAAGTCCAGTTGGAATACTATCTAAACTAGCATCTACTGTATCTGCTTGAGATACTTTTGTTGGATCAGGTGTTACAGGTGTATCATCCTGAAAAACAATAACATTAAACGGTTCATAGACAGCAAGAACATTTGCTTTGTTCTTGTTTTTTTCAAAGGATTTCTTGTCCTTGAATTTTACGGAGTTGATTTTGCTCATGGTTTTTGTTTTGTGACACAAGTAAGTCCTAGCAAAGCTAGGACCTACCGCATCAAATTTATATTATAAAAGTAATAACTTTTTACTGATTTACAGTAATTGTTGAGTAATTATTAGTAGGATTAAAATCAGTACCACCATTTACAGTATTGATCTGGAAGTAGCCTGTTGCAGGGAACTGAGAAGGAGGAGTATTGTATGTTTGATTTACAATTCTGCTCTGTCCTGGTTGAATCGGTGATGTTGCCGAAGTTGTTCCTGTCCAAGTAAGAGTTGAGGTACTAGATGCTCCTCCAACCCATCCTCTAGTAATACTAGTTGTTGTAATAGGAACAGTACCTGTATTGGTATACTTAACTTGGAATAGTCTACCAGAAGGTGTAATATTAACAGACAATATTTCAACTGCAAGGTCAGTACCTGGGCAGTTAGCATATGTAATAGTAAACCCAGTTGCTGAACTAATAAATTCAGTGGCACCATTAGAAATAATTTGACCACAGTTTGTATGTAATGTTGCTCTCACAATCAACTTGGTAGTACTTAACAATGATGTATTATTAGAAATTGTAAGTGGCCATGTGTACAAATCTGTTGTGTTATTAATCGGGAAAGTATGGCTATCCAAAAGGAAATCAGTAGATGTCAAGAAATTATCTGCAGATGCGTAATACTCAAGAGTAACTGCAGTAACCTGTCCCCAAGTAGCTCCAGATCCAGCTACTTCTGTTTCAACAACTGCAAGACCTCCACAGATTACCGCAGGATTGGGAGTAATACTATTAATACCAACTGTAACAGTCAAATCTTCAACAGGACTGATAAGATCAATTGCAGCTTGTACTGCATCTTGCATTCTTACAATACCATTACCAAGATCTACTGCGGCAAGTGATGTGTCTTCAAAAATTGTCTGAATTTGACCTACAGTAAGTGCAGGATTTACAGCACGTAGACAAGCAGTAATAGAACCCATGATAGCTGCTGATGCAGATGTACCATTAAATAAGGTTTGTGCATAGTTGGTAAAATTAATATCAGCAACCGGTGCCAAAGATGGATCAGCTAGTGCAGTACTAAATCCTGCAGGACCAGTTCTATCTGTTGTTCTAATACCAAGACCAGGGGCAGCTGCAAAAATTCCTGAACCTTTATTTGAAAAATAAGCTCTAGCATTTGTTGAATCTGATGCACCAATTGCATAAACAAATGGATCAGCCGCTGGATAAGGTAAATCTGTAGTATTACTATTACCTGCAGCAGCAAAAATTGGAATACCAGTACAGTTTCTAGCTTGTGTAGCCATGTATTCAAGTACAGGGCCAATAATTGCAGTCATGGCACTAACAGATGCAACAGATGTTACAGTCCATGGAATAACAACTGCAGCACAGCTTGTATTAGCCTGAGCACGATACAATCCTTCAAGTGCCCATGCTGGAGTAGTATAAAACCAGTTTGCAGCATTAGCTCTGTATCCAATTCTTAATACCTGAGTCTTAACATAGTTATTAGATACAGACATTGTATAGTTTTGATTCAGGTTATTTGCTGAAATAATACCAGCCAATGGTGTACCGTGTCTTTCATATGTAGATTGAGGGTTTACATCATAATTATTATTTACAATGTTCCAAGAATTTGTGCATTGGTCACGATTACTTGCTCTTGTGCCGGAAGGTGGTGCAAATACAGGATCCTCAGTAGATTCGCATCCACAAGTACCAAGTCTACCAACAAGATCGGGATGGGCAGTTTGAACACCCTCATCTAAAAGAACAACTTCAGGCAAATAACAGCAGTCATTAATACCAATAGTTCTGCTTCCTGTGGGTGGTGCAAAAACAGGGTCAGGATCACCAAAACAAGTGGCGTTATTATCAGCATAAGGACTCATGAGGTTCCATGCTTCCTGTGCTTCTACATTACCTAAATGCCAGTGTTGGCCATAGGTAAATGCGTAACATGGTTCTGCTTGAAGCAGAAGATCTTCTTCAATACCAGAATACCATGACAATCCATCCATTTTAGCGCCAAGGGATGCATAAGTTAGTCCTTTAGGGATCTCGACAATCATCTTACCGAAGTTAAAAAGATCTCTAAGGACAGTTACTTTGTTAGCAACCATCCATGCAGTTGCCGCCTCAGCTGTAGTTCCACCAATAGCACTCAGAGTTACAACAGCTTTGTTTGTTGGTTTCTCATCATAGCTAGAAAACAAAATAGTGTTTTTAATTTTAGTTGCTCTTCCAGGATTTGGAGAAGCATCATCTACAATAACCATCAACAATGGTTCGAATGACTCGAGAACTGTTGATGTAGTTTTAGCTGTATTAAAGCTAGTTAAATCTTGATAAAATACCGCTTTGTACATTTTTATTATGTTTTAGAATTATACTTATAATATACGAAAAAAAGAGATTAAGTTACAAACTTAACTGAAGGATATTTGACTAACCGTGGGGGGTTGAGTAGTCATTAAATACCAGTTTGGGCTATTAGAGGGGGCAGTTCCCTTGTAAGTCCATGCAGTTAACCCGGCACTTCCATCTATATCTGTTACATTTAGATAATCTATGTCTTGAGTAGTTACTCCATTATTTAAAAGGGTAAAGGTTCTTTGAGTTCCTGGAACAGATGACCTCATTATAATTGACCCTAGAGGAGTACCCTGAGAGGTCAAACCCTTTGATAAAATCCAGGTATCTGCTATTTGAATAGTTGTATTAATTGTGGTAAACCTAAGATTGACTCCTAGCGTGTGTCCTGCCGCTGTAAGAAGAGCATTAGCCGATATATCTAGGTTACCTGTCCCTGTGGTAGTCATACCGCTTGATAAAGTTACATTACCAGCAACAATCAGGTTAGCATTGATAGTCAATGTGTTAGTGTATCCAGTACACGTTAAACTTAATAGAGCATTAGTATTAGCACCTACTGTACAGGCTGCCGATGCAGCATTAAAAATCACATCATCCCCCGCAGCAGGAATACCAGGAGGAGACCAACTTGCAGCTGTAGCCCAAGTAGATGCTGTTGTTGCTATCCAGGTTTTAGTTGCCATTTATTATGATGTAAATGCTGAAAATCTTGTTTTTGGGTAAGTCCAAAGATTCCAGTTTAATGTAGTAATCAACGGGCCTTTTCTTGTCCACACAGTTTGTTCAGGACTACTGTCTATGTTTGTTGCTCCCATTCCAAAAACATCTTGGCTTGCACCAAATTTCAAAGTAAAGTTAGCTCTAGCAGCGGCCCCATTGTATTTTGTCATTATACTGGCTGTACTCAAATAAGTCCTACAAATAAAGCTATTTGTTACTGTATATATCAAGCCGCTTGTTGCAATAAGACTAATGTTTGCAGTGCTAGTAGCAGATGTTTGCTGGTAATTAAAATTAGTACATGTCCAACCTGCTGTTCCCTGATAGGTATGTGAATTAGTTGTATTAAATCCATCAAAGTTCATGGTTGTAATAGACACAGGTTGAGTATCATTTATTGTAATAGCAGCCGCTGTTGAAAATTGAGAACCATTTGTTGTATGCCATAATGTGTCAATGACAACACCCCCACTGCCAAATCCGTTTAAAGCAGCTCCTAGCAATCTAAATCCAAATCCAGTTGTTATGAGTGATCCAGATGTGTAAGTAATAGATCCGTTTTGGGATCCAACAAATCCCGTAAGAGTATAATTTCCAGTTATTACAAAGGGGTTGGTCATTCCAAATCCTGTTACACTAGCTGACAAAGTATTAGCCTCACTCCATGTGCCGGTTCCCTGTAAACGAAATGTAGTTGTGCCACTTCTTGACAACCCCGCATTAGCAATACTTTTATTTATATAAATATTATTAGATAAAAGGTTTACTTCTCCTTTAGTTGCCGTACTAAAATTAATTACAGAAAAATCATTTACTACACATATAGGAGAAGATAAGCTACAAGATTGCGCGCTACTTACCACAGCAGTTCTAAGTGATAGATTATTAAAATTAATTCCTGATGTACTAGTAGTAGTTGCAGAAGTTGAACTAGATCCATTTACGTTTACTGTGTAAGTAGCACCTCCTCCAACAAACCCTAAATAAAATGTTCCAGAAGTTGTTACTGTTCCAGCTGTATATGTAAAGTTTGACCCGGCTGCTGTTCCATTTCCTCCGTAAGAGCAGTTATCTCCTATGGTAACCGTTTTTCCTGGGGCATTAATATTGACATTTATGCCAATTGAATGAGGTGCGCTGCTAGTCCATGCTGTATTCCCCGCAATAACAAGTGTGGTTATACTTCCAGCTGTTGCTCTTATGCCAAGACTTGTTGGCGTCCCTATAAGATTAATAAACAAATTGCCATTGCAGGTTATATTAATTGCACCAGCAAACGTAAATTGTAAGGTAGTTCCAGTACCTATGGTTAGATTTCCATTGAAAGTCCAGTTACCTACAAAAGTAACAGTAGGTCCCAGCCCACTAAGTGCAGTACCTATACCAAAGTTATTTGGCCAGGTATAGCCATTACTTGTAAGAGTAAATGAGTTATTGGTTCTTGTATTTATAGCTCCAGATCCAGCAACACCCATAGTAGATGATAGAGTAACAGAACCAGCTGTAGCAGCCGAAGTACTTCCTACCAATATATTATTGGTCATGGTTATAGTATTAGTATAACCAGTAAAGTTTAAGTTACGGCAAACACCTGCTACATTGACTGTACAGGCTGGAGATGAGGCATCAAATGTTGCATCAGTAAAAGCTGTAGGTACTCCAGATCCTGAACCATCTGCCAACCAGTTACTAGCTGTACCCCAGTTTGAATTTGTTGTACCTCTCCAAATAGGCATACTATAACTCTGTTATAATCTCTTCAATCTTTTGTTTTGCAAGCAGTTTGTCTTTCTCTGTAATAATTCTACCTTCAATATTAGACTCTACTTCTTCTACTGCTTCTGGACGAAAGTGATACACTGTAGTTACCACCTCTTCGGTAATATCCCCAGTAAACTGAATAGATATATCAGTAACAAGAAGATCCCCCTCTACTCGCTTCTCTAGGATTGTGTATGTGTGATTGATTGCCATTGTTATTATGTTTTAGTTACAAATATCTGAAGGATTACCCAGGTAACTGTTGTAGCTGAGTTTACATTAAAACCTATAATGTCATTTGCTGCTACTGATGTAGTCCAGCCAGTTAAAGTTGAAGAAGCATTTGTCTGCTGAGAACTTAGGGTTGGCAAAGCTGAACCTGTTATTGTATTAGCTACAGTAGGAATTGTAGGAGAAGCCGCTTTCCAAATATCTATTACAATAGACCCGGAAGCATTAGCAATAATTCTCCATGAGTTTATAGTGCATCCATAGGGTACCTGTACATATCCTTTTTGGCCAACAGTTATTGTTCCCCCAGACCCATCTATGGTAGTACCTATGGTAGCTGAACTACCTCCTGCTGCAATAGTCCAAGATCTATCTGCCGTTAAATCATATGATGTTCCATTAATTGTGAGTATTCTTGAATCTGGAACAGGAGTATATCCCAAAATTGTAGTAATGGATGCTGGTTTCCAAAGATTAGGACTAACTGTAGTATCTCGGTAAAGGACATCATTGTTAACAGCTCCGTTAGATTGGACATCATGAAGCTCATTCATTTCATATCCATTCTGTGGCTTAATATATATCTGCCCATTACCAGCATTTGCTCTTTCTACAATACCTACATATACCAGGTGATTCGGAGCAAATGGTTTAGTAGCTGTTAAACTTCCAGCAGTAGCGCCAAGATATAACTGATTACCGGGACTATAGGCTGCTGTATTTACTCCAGATATAACACCTTGACAAATAACAAACCCTCTTTGATTTGGGGCAATAGATGTAGAAAATACAACTCCGACAGTTTGCGCTGAGGTAGCGTCTGTGGTATTGTAGGCAAGTTTAACACTCATTCTATTACCAGCTGCCCCAGCCGCATATACAGGTTGACCCTTAGTTATAGCTACTGTATCATCATTGGTTACATAAGCAAAAAGCTGGTTAGGTGCTACACCTAAAGTTTGGAAGTTAGTACCATCGTAGATAATAATTAAATCCTGACCTGATACAATATCCCCACCGGTAATCTGAACATTAAACTCTTTAACCAATGTTTTGACACCTAGTCCATTGATATCAATATCAGAGTCGGCATCATTACCGTTAGTAAACTTAATAATATATGCGTCCCCGTCTGTATAACCAGTTACTCCAGCAATGGTTACAGTATAGTTATTTGTTCCAGATGCTATTCCGTATGGTAATCCGCCTGTTGATGGCTGAAACTCTACTTCCCCAGTAGTATTGTTAATTAATGTTAGAACATCACCATTAGTAGCTGTGGCATAATCTGGAGTGCGTATAAACATCTTTGCACCAGTCATCTCCATTTCGGTCAGATTGGTCCCATCATCATATGACCAAACTGTATTATTACTTTGGGGATACAAGCTAAGAGCAGCCGTATTAGTTCCATCGTTGGCTGTAAAGATTGCCTTTTGTTCTGCGACTAAATCAAATGCATAGAGATCTTGGATTGCAAGTGAATGCACATTACTAGCCCCATCAATAATTGTATCTCCAACAAGTGGTCCTCCTAACTGAAAATTATTAGGCGGATTTTCAGTAAGGCCATTATTTACTGTATAGGTATTAATTGTTGGAAACGGTTGTAATGCTCCAGTTCCATCTATGTAATCACTAACTGTACCAGCACCTGTAATAGCAAAAGTACCACTGGTAGTAATAGTAGCTGGAGTAACACTAAATCCTGAAGGTACAGTTATCCCTATAGATGTAACAGTACCTGAACCTCCCCCTCCACCTGATGGAAACTTTATCTTACCATCAGGACCATATACAACTACCCTAGGGAATCCATAGGTATTTCCAGTTGCATCTGTAAGTCCGAATGATCTCATAAGAAACTTATATATGTTCTATTAGCCGCACTTGAGTTAGCAGTAAACATGTAGTTAGTAACTGCTGCTGTAGTAGTTACCTCTATAGTATCCCCAGGCATCAGCATATATGTACTATTATCGCACACTACATCTCCAGCTGCCAAACTAAAATTAAACGATGTAACTGTTGATGCAGGATTTAATCTATTTACTACTAAAGTAATATTATTACCAGCAGAACTAGTAAAGGTAAGCTGTGATACCATAGTATCATATCCATCAGGGCCAGTAAACAATGTATTAGTTCCTGCAGCTAATGTACCTTGCGCATATGTAGGAAACTGTTCGTATGAAGCCATTACTTCTTTCTTTTATTATTACCCTTGCCGTTTCTTGCTCTGTTACTAGACTGCTTTTCTTTAACTAGAGTATTAGATTTGGTATGAGACATATCTTTACCATCCCCATTACCATAGGTACCAGCATCACGGTTTGCCTTATTCAACTTAGCCCTATAGTTCTTCCTTTCTTCTGAAGAATGATACTCCTTATTATAAGCATTCTTTTTTGCCCTAGCTTCAGGATGAGAAGCAAAGTATTTAGCAGACGTAGACTTTCCTTTGGACTTTCCAGCAAGACTATTTCTCATACTTCAAAGATACAAAAAATTTTTGTTACGAAGGTTGTATATTCGCAATAACATCTATCTTTATAGTATGGGTAAAGAAAATATTGAAAAGGCAGCACCTAAGGGTGACATTAAGTTCTCAATAACATTATCTGAAGAACAAAAAAGAGCTAAAGAACTAATCATGAGTACACCCTATAACTTCCTTATAGGTCATGCTGGTAGTGGTAAGACACTAGTAGCCGTACAGATAGCATTAGATCTTTACTTTAAGAGAAGGGTAAACAAGATTATTATAACTAGACCTACCGTCTCCACCGAAGATAACGGATTCTTACCCGGATCAGAAAAAGAAAAGATGGAACCATGGTTAGTCCCTATCAAGTCTAACATGAGGAAAGTCTATGATAAACCAGATATCCTAAACAAAATGGAAGAAGATGGTGCCATAGAACTAGTATCCTTAAGTCACTTTAGGGGGAGAACCTTTGAAAATGCTGTATGTATAATAGACGAGTTCCAGAACCTAACTAAAGCACAGTTACAAATGTGTGTAGGTAGACTAGGTAAGAACTCCATAATGATCTTTACGGGGGACACCCAGCAGATAGACCTCAAGTTCAAGAACGACTCCGCTATACATGAAGTACCAAAAGTAGAAAAGTCTGAATGGGTCAACAAGATAGTCTTAACAGAGAACCATAGACATGAGGCACTAAATGAAATCTTACGTTTGCTGAATGAGTATGCATAGCATATATTTGCACTGTTCATGTGCATGAATGACATGATCAATTCTTCTTTTTAATAGTTTCCTTAACACTTCCCCGGACATTTCTGGGGATTTGTTTTTTTGCCTAATTCCATTTTACACTTTATCACGTTTTCATTTTACACTTTGCCTAATTTTTATTTTATGGAGATGAGGATGTGATATCCCCCTGATTTTTATTTACTGCAGTAGAGGATGTGATGGGTCCTCCTACCTAACGACCCCGGCAACAGTTGGATCTGGGGGTACCCCCTGTTGTTTTAGGGCAAATCAGATTGACAGGATAGGATAAAATAAAAAAATCTGTAGGGGAAAAAGAATTAGGCTATGCTATAGGATAGTTCGTCACTATCTAGTGTGATAACTATGGTAATAATAATGGTATCTAGGTACTATGCAACTGTTCTTTCACTATCTATTAGATAATGCATTGGATATGGTAGGGGTATAGCACCCCTTTCTTATTGTAATTATAAATCCTTTTATCATATGAAACACAAACGTGCAGACAAACCTGAGTATCTCATTGCCTCAACCAATCTTAAAGAACAGGAGACCTATGTCTTTGAATGTATCGACTATTGTATCAGTAGCTTTGATGACTATGGAGGTCTTGCAAAGAGATGGGGTGACGAGAACTGGGATGACCCTGAAGCAGCAGTACATGCCTGTTTCCCTAATGATGCTTATATAATAATAAGCAGTAAACCAGGTGTATATGGTCCTATGTATATCTTTGGATTAGAGGAGCCTAATGAACTGACCTTTTGGGATTGTGATGAATCAGACAGAATCGTGTACTAATTAAAGGGGGAAACCCCTTTTTTTCTTTAATTAAATCCCTTTATTATGAACACACCATTATGTAAATGTGGTAAACCAGTTATGGTACATGCATGTAGCTATCCAACGTATGATGACGGAGGACAACTAGAAACAGTAGAGATGCATGAGGAGTTTGACTCTGAATGTGCTAACTGTCGTGAAGATGCTATCAAATCTATAAGCATCGAGGTTGGAGAAGAGATGATGTGGAATGAATTACCATTCTAGAGATTAGGGGAGAAATCCCCTTTTCTTTTTTAATATAAATCCCTAAATTTTACTATCATGAAACAATTAACAATCCTGTATGTGCAGGCAATCATCATCTTTGTTGGTGTACATATCACACCAGCAGCTTTAGCAACCGTTATCTCTTGTAACCTTGACGTGTATATGCTGTGGATTACTAGTCCTCTGTATAATGCAATCATGGTATTCATCAGCTTGTTCGTTACTATAGGAGCCGTTGAACATCTAACAACTAAATAGTATGACACAAGAAGCTATTGATGACGAGTTATTAGAACTCCGTAGAAACTGGAGTAATTATCTTGTTAGTACTCCATATGAGATTAAGCACCGTAAAGATAGCAACGGTAAAACAAACATCATTAATGTGTATAGTTCTATGATTCAACGAACACAAGAATTATATGCTATCCAAAGAGAATTGTCCTATAATAAGGACCATTGATAGAGGGAGGGAATAAGGGGAGTAATCCCCTTTTTTTCTTTAACTTAAATCCTTTATCATATGTTTAGAGAACTAGTAGTATTCATGGCTGAATTGTCAGCTAAAGACCGTAAGATGATTAATGCTCAAGATTATTTCATACCTGAGTATGACTTTGAGGACGATATCATCATACCGTGACATAAAGGGGGTAATTCCCCTTTTTTTTCTTAATTCAATTTATATTAACTTAATTCAATTTAATCTTATGAGTAACATGTTTCTTAACGTTCGTTTCAAGACAAGTGCTAACCGTACTGCTGCTGACGGTGGCGAATTCACAACCTATTATTATCATATCTTGCCTAGCACTCCAGCAGCTGCTATAGAGCAATATGTGGCTGACCAAAAAGAAGCTGGTTATGAGGTACTTCAGGATGCCGAGACAGGAATGTACATCTATCGTAACTATCGTATGGTTCCGACAGGATGCACAGTAAGACGCAGTCAGAAAGGTAAATGGTATGCAGATACTACCAAGTTACGTGAACTAGCAGAGATTGCTAAGATGTTCCCAAGCTTGGAACTAGGTAAGCACCTTGCAGCCAATTACATCGGTAGTGCATCCATACCTGATGCTATGCCACAGGTTACCAACATCGACAAAGATGTTGATGGTGGCGACATTGACCCATTCAAATCATAATGGGTATAGGACAGTTCTCCTAACGGGGGACTGTCCTTTTTATTTCTCACACATGGGGTATTATTGGAATCCTAAGTATGTATAGGATAAAAAGGTATCATTGATTATCAATCAGTTAGGTCATCAGGGTACCGATAGGATATCAAAGAATCCTAGGATTGCTATTTTTTTAGTGCAAGTTCTTTCACTATCTATCCAGCGACAATGGGATTACTAAGGATTTTACTATCATCGCCGATTCTCCTTACCTACAGAATCTGCTGGATATCAACGACTTATGCTATCTACAGTTCCTTCACTATCTTTTTTCTCTCCCCTTTTTTCTTTTGCATTTATTCATAATAATAATAACAATCTAAAACCAATCAAAATGAAAGCAGTAGACACAGGATTAAGCTATCCAAGTAAGAATGTAAAAGGTCAGTGGGTTTATGTATATGATGTACATGGTAATGAACAGGAACTTGCTGATTATAAGAACGTTAAGGGTGCTAATTACCGGGAGAATGAAACAACTGGTAAGCCCTTATTCTGGACTGTAGAGTACTACGGACCACAGATTGACCTGATATTTACACGTACAGGTAACGTAGTAGCAGACACTAGTAATATCCGTAAGGCAAATAGTCTGGTAAATCAGATGTCATTCATGAAAGATGCTCTAGCTGAACGTATGTTAGATGAATTAGGATTTGGAGGACGTAAAAGAGTTAATGTAACACCTGTTAACGAACAACAGGATGTTAATGTTGACCCATTTAAGCCATAACTAGTTGATAATCAGGCATGTATGTGATGGGGTAGCACTCAGTTATCCCATTCATACATCCTAACTATCTGTAAATCAGGTGTATATCTAATTCACTAAGCAAATATATAGCAATGTACGAGCAAACCTTAGAAGACATGTACCTACAAATGTCTACAGATGAGCTTATCATGCTTATTACTTCCTATAGACATGATAAAGAAGAGATGATTAGTTCCGGCGATATTAACGGGGCTGATAAAGCGCATGTTACTATTCAGTATCTCCGGCAGATTCTTAATAGTAAAGCAGTATAACGTGGTGAAGGGAACCGGCTTTGAGTATATACTCCGGGATATAAATTGTAATACCTATCCAGTAAGCTACTGGCGTTTGTGGGAGTTCAGATAACCCTCATATTTAATGCACCATAACCTACTTCCCAAGGGTAGGCAGTTGTAATACCATCACACCGGACTTCCGTGATGACCTTGATATAAATATCCGGGCAAGTAAAGGTATTAGTATTACAACTGAGTGCAGAGGGGATATTAGCTATTTAATGCCGCTATGGAAGTTATCTATTACGCACAGTTTGTCCTGCTTATTGGTAATAATGCAGTTGACCTGTTTGATTACTACGGTGTCCAGGAGATGCATGGGGTCAGTAAGACCAAATGTATTGAGAGGATAGCCGAGGGTGGTACCTATATAGAGGGGTTTGCTAACTATAATCCCGAAGATACTACCCTATCTACTAATCCCTTACCTTTTGTCTTTATCAATAAGGCAGCTATCAAGGGTGATTACCGCGATGTTACTCTGATTAACCATGAGATGACTCATATGTCCCTACTATTACATGAATGGAATGTAGATAAGTATGAGGAAGATATAGTTACATGGGCTGAAGAGTATACCAATCTTATTTACAAACAACACTTTCAGGATTATGTCAGAGAGAACTAAAGAAGTATTACTATTTGTTGGAGCTGTACTATTCTCCGTAGCCATTACTATTATGTGGATCACAATAGGAGCTATCCTATAGGATATCTACGGCATTCCCCCTTTTTTCCTTTAATATCTATTATTAACTAAATACTTTTAATACCATGAATCTACATGATGAAGTGCTCCAGCTAATTAACCAGGTAGGTAAAGAGAACTTAGTAGCGATCCAGTTAATAGTATTCCAAGATGGTAAAAACAAAACGGAATACGTGTTATCTAAAGGTCACAATGAGGATCAGCTTAAAGAATACCTACGGGAAATTGATTTTATTTATAATAACCATAAAGATATCTATGGTTGTATGTGGTTTACCAACGGATTATGGGCGGAAAAGAATGCAGGTCCTAATATAGACGGATACTGGCACTTCTTTAGATATCCCGAAATGTCTAGTGTATTATCTGAAAACAACGGTGTAACAATAATTGACCTATGAAAAGACAATTTACTTTTGAAGAATTTGTTGAACCCGTTACAAAATTAAGCAAGAACGATTTCTTTATATACCCAGCTAATGCATATCAGACAGTACAACGGGTAAAAAGAGTTATGTCTATGTCTAATAACCGTGTTTATTTAGATCAGGCTGTAAGTAAAACCGAAAGAATTTTTATACGACAAGAATAATGGAACATGCTTGCCACATTGTAGTATGTATGATGTATATACTAATTTGTTATATCCTAGGTACAGGTATAGATAGTTTGCTATATATTGCTGCATCCGACAAAGTGAGAAAGATTATGATCCTATTGTCTTCGGCGTTTCTAGTAACTGGCTATATTATCTGTTTATATATTTTAATTTATTTATTAATCAACGTAATAAAATGAACTACAGAATTATGACCGATGATGATTGCTTCTCCGGATTAGAATATCCAACAATGGAAGAAGCAGAAAGTAAGTTAAAAGAATGTCCAAAAGGTTGGTGGGTAGATCAATGGTATTACTTTTACCTTGAAGATATGAGACAAAAGAAACTTATCTTTGATGTTACAGACATCAATGATAACTATTAAATGCCGTAACAAATAATATAGTAAATTTGTTACAAGATAGTAGGTATAGGCGGTAACTTCCTCTTTTTAAAATAGAACGCTGATTAGTCAGGTGGCGGAATGGTAGACGCTATACTTATGCAGTTGAAGCTGGGTAATTCAACAATACAGGTTCGAGTCCTGTCCTGACTACTGAAGGTGTCAACCCCGAAACATTGAAAGAAAAAGTTGATGACTGCTGGAAAGACAGCAACTTGCCTCTATAGTTTAATTGAATAAAACAGCATCCTTCTAAGATGTCAGAGTGAAGGTTTGAATCCTTCTGGAAGCACTATATAACCATTGTCTAGTTCCCAGTGACAGTTTGGACACAGTTGAATTAAATTTTTTTCTGAATTTACTTCGCTTATCTTAGCTGTTTCTGGGTAACTAGATATAGGTTTGATATGACAAAGTTCAACATGTTTGTCATATCCACAATTTGCACATGGTTTTTTAGTTAGATCTTTAAAATTATTTCTAGCTAAAGCTCTAATGTGTACACTTTTTGAAGAAGAGTGTAAATTTGATAATGATTTTTTATTCCAATATTCCTCTAAAGTTAGCTCTTTAATGTAATCAAATCGTGTTTTCATATATTCTTCATGATGCAGTTTGCATCTAGAATGTCTATATGATAATACTGATTGGTTACAAACAGTACATAATTTTTTAGTCTTTCTTTTAGGATACAATATATTTGTATGTTTAGCAGAACAAGACTTAGAGCAATATTTGGGATTGCTTGTTTCATTTTTACAGTATAGGCAAGTATTCATACTTATAATATACAATAAATAACGGAAACAACAAAATATTTTAAGATTGAATTCCAGGTTCGAATCCTGGTGGAGGTACTAATCTATTATTACACCTGATAGGGTATAATTATACGTTATTATAAAAATTTATACCTGATCGGGTACTAATTGCTCAGATGATGGAATAGGTAGACATGAGGGACTTAAAATCCCTTGGCTATAACAGCTGTATGGGTTCGAGTCCCATTCTGAGTACTAATTATCTTTAGATGCTGCGGCTATATAGATATGTTTCTTCTCCTGTTCAGCTGCTATAATAGCCATGATACCCCGAAGTTCTTCGTAGGTAAACTGCACAACAAGCTGTGCATTTTCATCTACAACTTGCATAACAGCATGGTCAATATATATTTCAGGAATATCTAATTCATTCTGATCACTGCGTATCATGTTTGAATCAAACAATCCTAGCTTTATTACAGTAGGCATTAGCGTATCTCCCCATTATCTATTGTAAGATTCTGAACACTAAAGTTTCCGTTTTGTTTCATGGTGACAACGGCAAATCCATGTACCCATTCATTGTATGGCATGTAATCAGGAGATAGTTCACACAGGCATCCTGTGGAAAATCCTCCATGATAATGACCATCCATGTTTTTGTCTAGGTATGTGCTCGATCTATGGTAATGACCACAGATTGTATTGACTTTTGATTTACCATAGATATACTTAGCAGGGTATGCACCTCCAGCTCCTCTGTATTCATGACCGTGAATGATGTTAAGATTACCTGCTTTAATTACAGTGTACTTATCTATCAATATCACATGATGTTTAGCAAACTCTAGTAAGATTTCCAATCTAAATTCATCAGTATCAAATATTTCTGGTGCCTTTACCTTCAGATATCTTTCTAGTCTCATCTCATGGTTACCAATTTTATAGTATATCTGTGCTTTAGGAAATGCTAGTCTTAATTCATTAAGAAACCATTTGCCTAATTCTATTTCTTTACGGAATCTAGGTTTGCTTGGATCCTTAGAGAAGTCAGATAGTTGGTAGAAATCTAGTATGTCTCCATTAAGAATGATGCAGTCTACTTGTTCCTGTATTCCTTTATCTATTGCAGCCTTTAGTGCTTTAGCATTATGATAAGGGAAATGAATATCAGATAATATTAGAATCTTTTTTGTGGCACTGCCTAATACATATGGCTCCCGGATTTCTTCAAATGATTGTGGAATACTTTCAAACGGAGCATAGTTATAAGATACTTCTTGCATCATTGATTTATCTTTTAGTTTTTTTCTATTCCTAAGTCCACTTTTACCGGCATGATAAGATAAAGTTTTTCTAATGTGCTCTACATTACTAAAATGCAGAGGCTCTTCTGCATATATCTTTTTAGCTAGTGTAAGTAATGGTGTATTAGGAAATTTTTTTAATGCTGTGATGCATATCTCCGTGCCTTTAGATCTTTTTTTAGCCATCTAACAGTTAATTATATGGCCAATATCGTATAAAAACCTTAATCAACCTAATTATTTTATGGCTCAAGACCAATTTAGTGTAACAATAAACAAAGAAACGTTATCTAAAATTCTAGATAACATACTGGTTAACAGTCTTCCAGACAAAGATCTCATGGTTCAGTACCTAGCAAAGCTTATAATGAAGGGTTATGCTGGCAATGATTTCTTTATGGCTTTAACCAATACCTTTCCTGAAATTAAATTCAGGCCGGGTGACAAAGTTAGAATCGCAACTGAAACCTTGTACTATAACATAGATGTAGATAGGTCTATTGAAGAGGGATACATTATTGATCATGGAATATATGTTGAAGTTACCTCTATAGATCCTGTTTCATGTAATTGCTACAAGGGCATCGTTAGGTTTATAGATAAGAGTAACACATTTCAGAAACGAGAAATGGAATTCAATCCTGATTGTATCTTAATGGATAATACAATAGTTCCTGCGAAGCCAGCAATAGTTCCAGGTGATCTAATTTAGTATTAGCTATTTAGTGCACATTATTTTGTATATCATATCTTAAGTTCATTAATTATTTATTAGACTGAGTAACTTTGATATATGTATTATCAGTTACCCAATGGTAAGACGATATGGCTAGATATTTCGGATGTTTTAAACCTAACACCTGAAGATATCCAATACCTTATCGCCACCAATATGGGGGAGGTAATACTAAATCCGTTTAAGAATTCAGTACTAAGTAATAAAGATGAACTGGAAGAAACTGATTCAGAAGAGGAAACTGAATCAGGGGATATAGACTTTTATTATAAAGAGTTTTATCCTGATGAGTTTCCAGATACCAAGGACGACAGTATAAATTTTGACGACCTTGAAAATTAGTCTAACAATTTAAATCTATTATTACAATGCTTAGTAAAGTTTATGTGACTGCCAATGAGGTTGGTCAAGTAGTTATTCCATCTAAGGAAAATCCAAATTATGGTCATATCCGTGTAGAACAAAAGCGTACTGTTATTACAGACAAAGGTTGGGTACGTAGCAAAGTACTGAGTGCATTGATGCATGGTACTGTAGATGAATTGGAAAGCCTTGGATTTATGGCAGGAGAAATTCTTCCTGGCAAAATCATTATCAAGGAATCATTGACTCCATTCAATGCCAAAGAACCTTCATTAGATTTTAAGATTGCAGGTAAAACTGGTATTGTATGTATGGTAAATGAGCAGCCTATCTACCGCAAATGTTTCTATAATCAGAGCGGAACAGATACTGATGAGACAATTTCTCATACAAATGGTGAAGCAATACGTCAGGCAAATATTAAATTTGCTGAGACAGAAGAAGTTGCAGACGTGGATAACGATCCATTTAGTCTGTAATTGTTTAAGTATAGTATTTAGGTCAAATGGGGGTGTAACAGCCCCCATTTATTTTTTATCAACTTAATAATCAATCTATTATGCCACTCTACCAAAAAGTTACTTACACTGGAGGACTGTCTGAGTATCAGAAGTTTCCAAAAAGATTTACTTCTCAAGTTATCTATGAGCAAGATAGGTTCAATGCCTATCAAAACTTTCTTTACAAACGTGCATTGTTTGGACTATCTGTATATTCTAAAGATGAACTAAATACTATGCATTACTCTAAGAAGAAGAGGATAAATGGGGTACATCAAAGAGCACAAAAAGTTCTGAACATATGGAAGCAAGAACTTATTCATGAGTTTGTTTCTAATTTCCTGTGCAAACTATTTCATCATAGTACATTTGCTAAAGATTATTCGGAAAAGTTTGCCGGGATAGTGGATGATACGTACATTAGCACAACTGAATTCAAAGATCTTGGTATTAAGAAAGAGAATATCATAGAGAAACTAATTCAGGAGAAAGTACTACCGTCTAACTTTTATGAATTAAGATGAACCTCAACGAGTTAAGCAACAAAGAGTTACTGTTTGTTTACTTTACAAACAAGTCACTCTATGATCTGTATGAAACTGTACTTGCTGATAAAAAATATGAGTCAGTAGTTGACATGTTCGACATGGGTAGTATTATAATTAAAAATACTCTATTCGACGAAGAGATTACTGAGATTCAAAACAGTGATCATTACAGAACTGTTGTTAACTTGCATGAAAAGTTAGAACCAATAGCCAGTATCATTGGTGAGGTTGATTCTAAACTTTACGATCAGATTCAAGAGATCGTAGATTACCGTTACCGTTTCTAAAAGTATCAAAATGTTAGTTGCAAAACCTAAAATTTGCAGCGGTTGCGGCATTCAAAAGCCTATATGGAAGAAAGAGGGGAGACAGAGGTTCTGTAAGGACTGCTGGAGTTGCCATTCTAGTAAGGACAAAATTAAACCAACAAAGCAGAAACCTTTGTCCCCCAAATCTTCTAAGAAGGAAAAGTTAGATGCTGCATATACTGCTCTAAGAAAAGCATATCTATCTACACATCCTATGTGTGAGGCTAGGCTACCGGGTTGTAGCCTCAATGCTACAGACATACATCATAAACAAGGTAGAGTAGGTGGACTATATCTAGATGATTCTGAATTCATGTCTATATGTAGAACCTGTCATACGTGGATACATGATAATCCAGCAAAAGCAAAAGCATTAAAACTATATCATTAGTATGGGAAAAATGAAACAGTTATTAGATAAGTTTGAGGGTTATGTAGTTACTGCAGATGTTTATTTTCCAAATGAAGCTACACCTGAGTATGCATCAACCTTTATTGAACCTGAATTTCTTTCAGCCGATAGTGTCAAATCTGTAATAACAAGGGTAAGAAATAGAAGATTTAGAATCAGTCCTAACAAAGCAGAAATTAATATCTACAAAAGTTATGGAGATGATGCACTTGATTTTAAATATACTAAACTTGTAAAATCAATTAGCTTAAGTTCTAAGCAATGTAAAAACGCTTGGGTATGATTATTAGATTTAAGAAATACGAAGATGAGAATGGTACCAAACATTGGTACCTGCATGAACCTACATGGAGAGGAGATTCAAAAGATCTCCAGTTACCATCAAGTCTAGAGAGTCTAGTAGAGGAGGAGGTAGGAATAAGTACAACTGAAATATCTTTTGAGGTAAGTAAGTATCATATGAGTGATGCTAAAAATCTAGAGAAGATTCATAACGAGGAGATGGAGGCAGGTAGGTACGATTCGTATTATGGTGAGATATATATCTGTGACTTGTTGCAGTTATATTTTCCAGAAGGTTATCCTAATAAAATTTATTATAAGGCAAAAGCAAATGACAAGGGATGATATACAGGCGGAAGCTATTAAAATATTAAAAGGTTTATCTGCAAATTCACGTGTTGGTTTGGGAATCAGTATGGGTGTGGGTAAAACTAAGATATGCCTAGAGTATATTAATTACCTATCAAGTGCTAGAGTTATTCCATTAAAGACTTTGGTTGTTGCACCGAAGGTATCTATACATAGATCCTGGAAGGACGAGATAGTTAAACATGGATATGAGGATTCTAATCTTGACATTTCCTACGGGACTTATCTTTCCTTATATAAGAAGAACCTGAGTAATTATGATTTGATTATTCTTGACGAGTGTCATAACCTTTTACGTAAGCATGATACTGTTCTATCTAACTATAAAGGTTGTATCGTTGGTGTAACAGGTACACCCCCTAAGATAGCATCATCTGAGAAAGGTGAGATGGTAGCAAAGCATTGTCCCATTAAGTTTACCTATATGGTAGATGATGCGGTCAGTGATGGTATCTTAAACGATTACATAATATACGTACATGTTCTAGATTTAGATACTCGCAAAAACTATTTCAAGAAGACCAAGACTGGAGGTTATTATACATCAGAGTTAGATGATTACAACTATTGGTGCAGAGCAATAGATGGTGCTAATAGTCAGAGAGAATTACAAATGAAGCGTATCCTTAGAATGAAGGGACTGATGTCTTATCCTAGTAAAGAGGTGTATGCCAAGGAGTTACTGAATTATATCAATGATAAAGTAATCCTATTTGCTAATACAAAAGACCAAGCTAGTAGACTGTGCAGTTATTCTTATTTCAGTGGCAACAGAAGTTCTGAGTCTAACCTTGAAAAATTTAAATCTGGAGATATATTTAAACTTGCATGTGTCCTACAATTAAATGAAGGTGTTAATATACCAGATTTAAAACAGGGTATAATCATGCATTCATATGGTAATGAGCGTAAGTCATCACAAAGACTAGGTCGTTTGCTTAGATTAAATCCAGACGAGACAGGGAAGATTCATATCCTATGCTATAGAAATACCGTAGACGAAACATGGGTCAAGTCAGCACTTGAGGACTATGATCCATCTAAAGTAATGTGGGTATCTAAAAGTTCAAAATTTACAGCATGAATACACAAGTAGAACACGTTGAAGAATTACTTGAAGATGTAGAATCACAACCTAGGATTGTATTATACAATGACAATCACAATTCATTTGAGCACGTTATATTGTGCCTAATGGCTTTCTGTAATCATAATCTTATTCAGGCAGAACAATGTGCACAGCTAGTACATTCTAAAGGTAAGTACGCAGTTAAGCACGGTAGTATAGATGAGTTGGTTAGTATCAATAACCAACTGGCTGCCAATGATTTAACTACAGAGATACAACTGTAGGGTATTTAGTGTATATTGGTCCAATAAATACAAACCATGACTGCACTAATACTATTACTAATTGTTGCAGCAGGAGTATTCAAAGGTAAAATGGATGCTCTTGCTGATGAAGAAATGAAAACATTTGATTGGCATCGTAAGTATGATTTCACAAAAGAATACAAATGTCATTGGTGGTACCTCGGTTTAATCAAACCTATGTTTCCAGAAAAGTTTCCATTTAGTTCTACAATACTTGTATTCTTGACTGATCGTTGGCATATGAATCAGTTCTTTATGCAGCGTTGTTTATTTCTTGCAATTGGTTTAGCAATAACCCCAAGGCTCCTACTGAGTATATTTGTTGCATTCATAGTATTCCCAATTATCATGGGTGTACCTTTCGAATCAGTATATAATTGGTATAGAAAATATTTAAAAGAAAAGAATAATGCTAGATCCTGAAGACAACTGCACTGGCCTATGTAGATATTGTGATAAAGATGCTATCTACAAATGTGCGCAAGAATTAGCTAGATTAGAAGATGATGAAAACATGGTAGATAGCATCTACTTTGATTTGCTAACTACATCTATTATCTGTACTAAATGTTTTAGCGAGGAATATTCTGATTACTATTCAGATGACGGCGCATGAAAATAATTGATCCACCTAATGGTTATAGGTACGGGTTCCCAAAACCAATACCTACTGATGTAGTAAACGTAAAAGAATGGCTAATAGAAAACGGTTACCCTAAATCTGAAATAGATAAATACGGAGACTGGTTCTATTGCAGATATCATTTTATACCAGACGGTATGAATAAAGTAAATAAACCAAAAACCAACGAAGATGAATCTTAAATTAAAAGGAAAGAGAATCCTTATTGAAAAGCCCGTAAGACCTGAAAGTCAGGTAATCCTTACAGAAGATGTTCAGGCAAACCTTGAAGCAGAGTTCATGAAATCATGGAGTAAGCTTAATGTAGTAGCTACTGGTGATGAATGCACTTCTGTAAAGACAGGAGATCAGGTATATATCGGTACAGCATTAGCTAACTGTGAGGTAATTGATATCGATGGCACTATGTATTTTATTGCCTACGAGAATAACGTTGCAATTGTTTGGTAATGAAGCCAGTAATAACTAAATCATCCTTTAGTAACGGTATTTTATATCTATGCTTATCTACAGGATTTGCCCTGATAGGTGGAATGGTAACAGAATACCTGTTTTACTTCGGCCTACTGATAAACCTTGCTCTAGTAATGGTATGGGCACTAGACTATGAGATGAATAGATTCATGGACAACACAGTAAAGATACTGCAGTACATGAAGTATGATTTTCGTAATGGTCCTATATACTATGTGATTGCAGCAGGTTGTTGGATTGTTACTATCATCAATGCCATTCTAGACCATCGCCGTTATGGATATATCGAATTTGACATTTGGTTATCCCTAACATCTGTTTATTTCATATCTTGTGTTATGGTCCTTTGGGGCTATACAAAAGATTATGGCAAACTCAAGTGATCTTATTTTTATATACTGGGATGATGTTCCTGTATCTAAGTCAATTCAAGAAAAACTAATACAATCTTTTAATGATCAAAATGAGCAACAGCCCGGTTAGTGTAACCGAGGTATATGAGGGTACCATAGAATTAGATCGTAAATATGTATTTACAGTAGAGAAAACAATTGTAGATAAGCCAGTTCCGGCTGATTTTCAACCCTATAATGTTAAAAATGTGTATTGTGTAGAGGATTGTGATGGAGAAATTGCTCCTGATGTATTATTTTTAATAGAAAGAACAATAATTAACTGGGGTAAAAAGAATGGAATCGGCAAATCAACTAAGGACGAATGATCCTAATGAAACCAAACCTCCTGTATGGGAGGATCTAGGTTACGCAAATTTTGAATAGTATGAGTAAAAAAACCAAATTGCTTAAAGATCTATTGGTCTTACTAGCTGACCCAGATATTTACCATGTATACTCAGATTCAGGTGATGGGTTTAGACATGAGTATACTATTAAAATTAGAGAGACTGAGTCTGGTACTATGTATAGTATGGAGTACTCTGATACTGGTGAATGGTCTGAAGAAATACGTGGTGTAAATGTATTTCATATACTAAATACCGGCAGTGGATTCAGATGGGTAGATACACTACCCGAGTTAGTCTTAGAATATGACCAAATGTATCAGTTACAAGTCTTCCTGAGATTCATTCAGGATATAGAAGCCAGTGGTAACTATACCACTAAAGTTCTAAAAGTAGAAGAAGTATCATCTTATAAATTTTAACCAACAAATGAAAAAAGTATTTATTGCTATGGCAATGGCTTTGCCTTTCCTATCCTTTTCACAACACTGTATTGTAAAAGACTGTGATGAGATGACTGAAATATGTTATTATTATCCCAGACACAATATCATTTTTGCTAATGATGCTAAGACTCAGGGTTTTACAATGGATGCCCGGATTGTAGAAGATGGAGGTCAGTTATCTATTGCAGATATTATGATTACTAGTGTCAATATTGGTAACTGTAATGAGAATGATAAATTCATTATCATGTTTGACGATAGCACTAAACTTTCATTAGTAAGCTGGAATAAGTTTAACTGTGAGGGTAATGCATGGTTTCATCTTGACTCTTCTGATATTGCTGCTTTAGCATCGCATAAAATTATAAAAGTATACTTCCAGAATGGTAGAAGCTATGATTCATTTACCCGTCCAGTAAAGGCAGATGACCAAGCATACTTTATGACCATCATTGCGGATTGCAGAGAAAATAAATTTACAGTTAAGCCAAAATAACATGTGTCCAGATATCTCAATGTGTTCAGGGGGTGATTGCCCCCTGAAACACTCTTGTTACAGACATACTGCTACTCCATCAGAGTTTAGGCAGAGTTATTTCTTAGGAATACCACTAGAAAAAGATGGTACATGTAAATATTATTGGGAGGATACAAATGAGTAAACAAACAGCAGTAGAGTGGTTAGCTGAAATGAATACTGATATGAAAAAGCAAACAGCAGTAGAGTGGTTATTTGCACACCTATTACCTTTCCTTGAGTTCTCTGACTTAAAGGAAAGAGAGCATTTTAGAAAATGCTTATCTGAAGCCAAAGCAATGGAGAAGGAGCAGATTATTAATGCTTATGAGGTTAGCCATATATCAATGATGACCAGTGAGCAATACTACAACGAAACATACGGAGGTGACAAATGAATAAATGGTTAGATTATCTATGGTTAAATAGATTTCAATGGTATCGTAAATGGAGAAAAGGTACTTGGTATAAACATCAATTCACAGTAGATGCACAACAAATTTCTCTAACTTTTATCGGTACTTGGTGGGCAAGATATGGTTATTTAAATAGATATTCAATTGTAATTGACAACGAAACATACGGAGGTGACGAATGATAATCTTAGCAGCAGTTATTGTAAGCCTATCAATATGGTTATGTGCACTTGAGTTAAATGAAATCAATAAAAAATTAAGGAAGTAAACAATGAATAAAGAATTTATTCCATACGAACAAGCATTAGAACTCATTAAACTTGGGTTTGATGAAAAGTGTATAGCTTGGTATCCAAATGACTCAGCCGCATTATCCATTGATGGTGTTTATCTTGGTGAAAGAAGATCTGGTTCGTATAAATTACTTGCATATGCACCACTATACCAACAAGCATTTAGATGGTTCAGAGAGAAGTATAAAGTAAGGTTTTTTATTCAATCAGGTATGTCAGATTTGGGAGAGTTCTTTAAGGTTATATTTCCCGATGGTGAGCAAAGGGGTATGAGCTATACTACCTACGAAGAAGCAGAGTTGGAATGCCTAAAGAAACTAATTGAAATAGTAAAAGGAGGTGACAAATGAGAGTTTATCTTTTTTTAATAAACTTAATAAACTTGTTATAAATGAGTAAAGTAACACTAGAGTTTAATCTTCCTGAAGATGTAGATGATTTCCGACATGCTGTCAATGGACAGGAGTACTACATTGCTCTGCATAATATCAGAGAGGATGTTAGACAAATCTGGAAGTACAGAGAACTCAGTAAAGAAGAGTATGCTCTTGTAGATGAGATTTACCAAATGATTAATCAAAGAATTAATGAAGGAGAAAGAGCCAATGATTAAAGAAGGTGATCAAGTAGTATGTATAGATGATGTATTTGATCCCCGGTCAATTGAGATTATCCCTAATAGACCTATTAAAGATAATATCTATACTGTCCGAGAGATGAGATATTATGATATGCATGATAAAATGGGCATTACTCTAATGGAAATTAAAAATCCTCTTATTGTAAGAGACACATTTGGTAGAAAACAAGAACCTAGTTTTAACATTATCCGGTTTGCTCCGTTAGATGAGGTATTAGATAGTATTAGTATAGAAGAACTACAAGAAGAACTAGTATGAGTAAAGTAAAATTAGTTACCCGGAAGTCTATGCAGATCAGACCTTCGGGTAGATCTACTGACTTCATTGCACCCAGTTTTGGGTATGGTTGTATAGGCTTTAATTGTTCATATTGCTACATGAAAAGACATAAGCCAGAAGGTCTAACAGTAGCTAAGAATATACATGATGTTCTTACTGCCATTGATCATCACTCTTGGTTTGCAGATGTAGATAAACCTAATCAGACTCATAAGCATTATGTAACTTATGATATAGGTTGTAATGAAGACCTAGCACTTCATCATAAGTATTATGACTTTGATAAGATAGTTAGGTTTTTTAAGACTCATGGAAAAGCATTTGGTTCATTTGCTACTAAATATGTAAACCGCAAATTGCTAGATTATGATCCTGCTAATTCTATGAGGATACGATTTAGCCTCATGCCCCAGAAATATGCTGATTTATTAGAGCCAGGGACTAGCAAGATATTAGATAGAATTATTGCTATTGATGAGTTCTTAGCAGCTGGTTGGGATGTACACATAAACTTCAGTCCTGTAATCGTAACAGAAGGATGGGAACAAGAGTATGCAGCACTATTTCAGCTAGTGGATAAGTATGTTACTACCAAGCACAAAGTAAAAGCAGAGGTAATCTTCCTTACCCATAATGCTGATAAGCATAAGTATAACCTGGATCATGGTATACCTGGTGAAGAACTATTATGGAGACCAGATATTCAGGAAGATAAAGTATCCGAATATGGGGGTAGGAATATTAGGTACAAGCACGACCTAAAAAATGATTATATCTATCAGTTTAAAATGTTGCACGATTTGATAATCCCTTGGAATACAATTAGATACATTTTTTAATATGACTGATGAGGACAAACTAAAAGTTATTAATCTACTAATGCTTCTGCAGATATGTGTATATGCAGCTGATGAAACTACAACTATCTCTTGGTTCAATAAACAGAAAACTAAAAATGTTCTAAATACATTTCTTGATATCATTATTAAGGAGCACGGACACGTAATAAAAAGTTTTTGGGATATTCCTGAGATGGATATGGTGGAAATTACCAAAGTTCTTAGTAACTTTGGCAAAGCTGCCGGATCATTAGAATACTATGATCTAGTAGAAGTAACTAAATTAATTAACGATTATAAAAATCAAAAATCATGAGTTGTTTATTCACTTGTTTGTTATTTGCAATTGGCGGTGCCCTTGCATCAGGTATTCTTGTTGATCTTAAATGGAAAGATGCTGCAAAAAAACTGATTGATAGAATCAGTTCTCTTGAAAGCGGTCTAAGCATTAAGCAATCAGAAATCAATAATTTAAATTCAAAATTGATTGCTGCTAATTCACGAATCAATATGCTTGATGTCAGTCTTTGTGCAAAAGATAAAGAACTTAGCGAACTATCAAAGACAGCAAAGCAGTCTGAAAAAACAGAAACTAATCCTAACGTTACTCCTGTAAATCCTCAACAAGGTTTGAGTAAAAAACGCGGTCCATATAAAAAGAAGAAGAATTATGGCAGACCAGCTTCCAATAACAATTCAGCTAAGAAAACAGAATAAAGAATTAGTCATTGTACATGACATGAGTAGATCAAAATTAGATCTATTTGTAAAATCATTAGAGGAAGGACAGGTTGTTGCAGTTACTTACGAAGTAATTAGCGCAGATAAATCTTATGCTCAGTTATCTAAATTGATGAAATGCATAAGAGAAGTAGCAACCTATACAGGTGATACATTTGAGAGTGTAAAACATGAGGTAAAAATCCGGTCTGGACTATGCATTGATGGAAAATGCAAGTCGTTTGCTGACTGCTCAAAAGATGAGATGAGTCTAGCAATACAGGCAATAATTGAAATAGGTGATATTGTAGGATTTAACCTACATTAAGACCAAAAAAGTGAGATAATGTAGGTTTTATCCTACATTATCTTCTTTTGCAGGACCATCAACTGGTGTTTTGGTTTGTGTTGCAGGATCGTATTCAACCCAATGCAGTTTATCTTGTGTTCTTGCTGCAGATTCTACCAAAGTAAGGAATGCAAGAATGGTTTGGCAATGGTATGTAAAAGCATCATCAATAGTGCCTTGACCAATCTTTTTCATTACCTCCGTAAAATGTTCTTGGTCTTTGAATGGTACAAATTCCAATAGCATTTGATTAAATCGCATAACGTAATCTACAGGAAGTTCAATAGCAATGCTAGTATTTTCCTTATATACCTCAGCTCTTACAGGCTTGAGGTCTTCTACTGGGATTGTTGTTTCTTCTGACATGTTGATTTTATTTAATGCACAAATATAAATGAAAGATATAAACTTACAAGAAATAAAAGAAAAACTGTTTCAAAAGTTGAAGTCAGCTGGTTGGGGACCAGCAACTGTAAATTTTATTATGTCATCAGACTTTGATAATATATTGGAATTCCTTTATAATGAATCAGTTAACGGTAAAAAGTGGACCCCACAGATAAAGAATCTATTCAGAGCATTTGAGGAATGTACATATGAAAATACTAGGGTTGTAATACTTGGCCAAGATCCTTATCCCCAAGTAAATGTAGCAGATGGCATTGCATTTAGTTGTAGCATGTACGGCACAATAGAGAAGTCCCTAAAGTATATGTATGATTCCATAGAAAGAACCACAGATCAGCAGCTAGAAAGGTCTGCAGATTTAACAAAATGGGCTAATCAAGGAATGTTAATGCTAAATAGTGCGTTGACTACGACAATAAATAAACCAGGTGCCCATCAGTTAATTTGGAAACCATTTACAGCAGCAATTATTGATCATCTAATTTGGAATAAACCAGGTCTGATCTACGTATTTCTTGGCAAAAGAGCACAGGAGTATGCTGACATGATACCAGATAATCATTACAAAATTTTTGCTACGCATCCTGCAAGTGCGGCTTATACTGGACAAGCAGAATGGGATTGCAACGATTTGTGGAATAAAATAAATAAAGAACTAGAAAGAAATGGGAAGCAGAAAATCAACTACTAAAAATTATGTACCATTACCTGAAAAAATATCTATCCGTGGATATTTAGATTACAAATCTGGAGAATTCATGTTTATTGTTTTTAGTAACAAAAGATATGTTCAAGCAAAAGGATTGTATGATGCTCTTTCTATATTTGGTATCAATTATGACAAAGCAAAATTGATTGTTGCTGAGATGTCTAATGAGCTAGATACTACTCATAAATTCAGAACA
>Ga0315907_10000959_pt1 | contig 39574 bp, 36 predicted proteins | sample LakEriMetagenome_3_FD_203525 | JGI IMG/M metagenome (GOLD analysis project Ga0315907, IMG submission 203525) | Freshwater fungal communities from buoy surface, Lake Erie, Ohio, United States - Buoy 12 MA123 | ecosystem: Environmental > Aquatic > Freshwater > Lake > Lake biofilm | place: USA...
TTGCGATCGCATCGAGACCGGTGCGCTGTTGGAGATTGTCGAGCACTTGCGCGACGCCCTCGGTCTGGAAGAATTCGGGAAACACGATGATTCCAAGGTCGCGCTTCATTTGGGCGTTCGCCTTTCAAGTTCGGAGTCTGACGGGGCAGCCGTCAGACGATCCGGGTCGATCAGGGAAGATGCGCGCCGGCCGTTACCATAAGATCGACGCCCGCGATGTAGCTGCCAGCATCCGAGCACAGCAGAAGTGCAGCCCCGACCATTTCCGACGGCTGCGCCGCGCGCCCGACGGTACCGGCAGCATTCTGCTGGATGGCTTGCCATTCGGCGGCATCTTTGCGTCGCCAACGATTTCGCTCGGTCGCCACAATCCCGGGCGACAGATTGTTGATCATGACATTGTCGCACGCGCACTGCTTGGCGAGGTTCATTGCAATATTGCATTGGGCGCTTTTGAGTGCCGCGTAGGTCGCAAGCTGCGGCTCGGGCCGCACCTGGTTGATGCTGCCGATCGTCAGCACGCGGCCCCAGCGGCGTTCGCGCATCGGCGGCACGGCGAGTTGCAGCAACTCGATCGGCGCTTCCAGGTTGATGCGCATCTCGAGCGCCAACTGGGCCGGCGTGATGTCGTCGAAGGCCACGCGCGTTTGGATCGATGCGCACAGTACCAGCACATCGACGCGACCAAGTGCTGCAATTGCAGCGTCGAAGGTGCGGCGCGGGCCATCCGGTTCCGCGAAATCGGCGTCGATCGCATGCCCTGCGACGCCGAGTTTGGCGATATCGGCGGCCGTATCGCGCGCGGCATCGGGCAAGCCGAAGACTGCATCGGCCTTCGCTGCAGATTGGACGGCAACCGATGCGCCGTGCGCGGCAAAACCGAGTGCTATCGCGCGACCGATCGACACGCTGCCGCCTGTGACAAGGGCTGTACGCCCGCGCATCGAAAAAATATCCGACATACCGAGGCTCCTTTGGAGACGTTAGATGGATGCGAAGCACGCGTCCTTGGCCGGTATCCGGACGCGCAAGGCCAGCAAATCGCCCGCCAGCGGTTGGCGTGCCAATTGCGGTGCCGGCAAAAAACGACGCTGCGAGACGACGAAAAGGGTGCGTCCGTCGCTCCCGCCGAGCATCGGCATGGTCGGGCGCGACACAGGAAGTTCGACGACGGTATCGAGCGTGCCGTCGGGCAAGCGTCTTTCGAGGCGTGCCGCATCGACAAGGGCGATCCACACGCCGCCGTCGCGATCGACGCAGATTCCATCGGGCGAGATCGTGTCGGGATAGGCTGCGAAAACCGTGGCCGGGCCCAGCGTCCCGGTTGCGGGGGTATACGCGAATCGCTCGATAAGATGCGTCCGTGTGTCGCAGAAATAAAAATGCGATCCATCGGGCGAAAAATCGATCGCATTGGGAATGCGAATGTCGGTGCGGATCTTCTCGAGGGTGCCGTCGAGGTCGAGACGATAGAGCGCGCCGATCGGCGTTCCGGCCCCGGTCTTGTCCATCGTGCCGAACCATAGGCGCCCTCGGGGATCTGGTTTGCCGTCGTTGATGCGCGTCCGGGGATCGTCGGCCTCAATCGCGACAAGGCGCGTCCCGAGCCCGTCTTGCGGCGCGAACGGATAGAGCCCGTCTTCAAGGCCCAGTACCAGTCCGCCCTGACGACGGCACACGACGAGCCCTGGCATGCTCGGCAGCGCGTACTCCAGATTGACACCGCTTTCCGGCATATGGCCAAGCAGACGCTGGCCTTGAATATCGATCCACCACAAAATTCCGGTCCGTGCATCCCAGCAAGGCGCTTCGCCGGTCATGGCATGGGCATGGTGAAGCCCAAAAACTTCGGCACTGACGATCGTCGCGTGCGCCATGGCGTGCAGCCCTTTGAATATCCTAGAAATCTTGATGTTATTCGCTAACATATGGCACATAATCGGTATCCTACGTCAAGCAACGGGCTGCTCGCGAATCAAGGCAGGCATGCAGATCGTCGATGCGCATCATCATCTATGGGATCCGCGGATGCTTGCCTATCCGTGGCTTGCGCCGGCGGCACCCAATCCGCCGTTCGGCGACAAAGCGCCGATTGCGGGTCCCTATTTGCCCGCCGACTACGCAGCCGACGCGCACGGCCTCGATCTTTTGGCCAGCGTGCATGTGCAGGCCGAGTGCGCGCCCAACACCGCGCTCGACGAAACGCGTTGGCTCGCCGCTCAAGCGCCTGCAATGGGTCGCCCGTTCGTGCTGGTCGTTCGGGTCGATCCGCGCTCGCCCGATCTCGATGCCGAGCTTGCGGCGCATGAAGCGGCAGGACCTGTGTGCGGCGTGCGGCTGCGTGTCAATTTCGATTTGCAGCATGGTCGCTCCGTGATCGACGATCCGGCTATTTTGTCGCGCGCGGAATTTACCGATGGGTTGCGGCGCATCGCCGCCCGCGGTTGGCTGTTCGAACTCAGTCTCTTTCCAAGCCAGATGGAAGAAGCGGCACAGCTTTGCGCGGCGGTTCCGGAGCTGACATTTGTCGTCAACCATCTGGGCTGGCCGTTGGATGTGTCGCGCGATGGGTTTCTGCAATGGCGCTCGGGTATGCGCTTGTTGGCGCGTTTGCCCAACGTCGCGCTCAAAATCTCGGGATTGTGGCCGATTGATCGGGCCTGGAACCGTGCTGCCCTTTCGCTCTGGGTCCAAACGGCGGTCGAGCTGTTCGGACCCGCGCGCTGTCTCTATGGCAGCAACCTGCCGATTGAGCGGTCGATGTGCACGATGGCGCGCCAAGTCGAAACTTTGCAGGCAATTTTGTCGACTTTGAGCCCGGACGAATCGGCCGATCTCTTCGGGCGTACGTGCCGTCGGCTCTATCGTTTCTAGAAAGCCAGGGGAGAGCGTCGATGCCAACGGCAGTCACGATTGATCTTGCGAAAGTCGAAGCTTGGGCGCTGCGCGCACCTATCGCTGTGCCGGTGCGCAGTTCCTTTGGCGAGATGCGCAATCGGCCGGCCGTGTTCGTGCGTGTGCGCGACCGTGCGGGCCATGTCGGGTGGGGCGAAGCCTGGTGCAACTTCCCGCCTGTCGGGGCCGAGCATCGCGCGCGGCTGGTCAACGAATTGGTCGGTCCCGTTCTGTGTATGCAAGGCGAGCAGCCGCTGGCCGATCTGTTCGCGCGGCTGATGAAACGTTTCCACATCATGGTCCTGCAGTCGGGCGAGTTCGGTCCGTTTCGCCAAGTCTGCGCTGCGATCGACATCGCATGCCACGATCTGGCCGCGCGCCGGGCGGGCCTGCCGCTGTGGCGGTTCCTTGGCGGAGTCTCGGACCGTATTCCGGTCTATGCAAGCGGCATCGCGTGCGAAGATGTCGATGTCGTCGCACCGCGCGAACTGGCGGCGGGCCATCGCGCCTTCAAGCTCAAAATCGGATTTGGCGATGCGGTCGACCGCGACGGATTGAAAAGGCTGCGTCAGCAAATTGGGCGCGATTGCCAGATGATGGCCGACGCCAACCAAGCCTGGAACCTTGCGCAAGCCGCTGTGCACATGCCGTCGCTCGACGAATTCGCTCTCACATGGCTCGAAGAGCCGATGGCGGCCGATCGGCCGATGGCGGAATGGGTCAAGCTTGCGGCAAGCACGGGCATCCCGATCGCGGCGGGCGAGAATCTCAATTCGCATACCGAGTTTGATGCGGCAATCTCAAGCAGCGCGATTGCCTACATCCAGCCCGATGCCGCCAAATGGGGCGGCATGTCGGGCTGCCTTGCCGTCGCGCGCCAGGCGGTGGCTGCTGGCCGAGTCTATTGTCCGCACTATTTGGGCGGCGGCATCGGATTGTTGGCGTCGGCGCATTTGCTGGCGGCTGCGGGGGGCTCCGGCTTGCTCGAGATCGATACCAATCCCAACTCGTGGCGCGAACGCATCGTTGGCGATCGGCTGAAACTCGACGAAGGCGTCGCATGCCTTGGCGAAGCGCCAGGCTTGGGCGTGGATCCGGCGTTGCTCGATCTGCCGTTGGCTTAGGCGCTAGAAGAACCCGCCATTGACCGGGATGACGGCGCCGTTCACATAGGCAGCGTCGTCCGACAGCAGCCAAACAATGGTCGACGCAACGTCGGGGGCGACGCCCACGCGCCCGACGGGGATCAACGGCTGCAGGCGCGCGTTGCGGCCTTCATTGTCGAAGCTGTCGTTGAAATTTGTGTCGATAACGCCGGGCATCACGCCGTTCACGCGAATGCCCTTGGGTCCCGACTGCTTGGCAAGGCCGAACGTGAACGTGCGGCGCGCTCCGTTGGTGGTGGCGTAGTGAATACGCGGGCCAATGCCGCCGCTGTCGGCCGACATCGACGACACGTTGACGATGGCCCCACCTCGGCCGCCGTTTTTGGTCGACATGCGTTTCACGGCCTCGCGCGCGCAAACAAAATACGCCACGACATTGACGTCCCACAGGCGCCGCATGGCGTTCGCGTCGAACGCCTCGATGTCGCTTTCGCCGCCGAGGAAACCCGCGTTGTTGACAAGCCCGCCGAGCGGTGCGAGTTCGCGATCGCAGCGCGCGAACATGGCGCCAAGTGCGCCTTCGTCGGCCGCATCGGCCTTGACGACGATGCCTTTGCCGCCTGTCGCTTCGACGGCGCGCAGCACGCCAAGCGCGTCTTCTTCGTGGCTGTTGCAATGGATGCAGACCTGCCAGCCTTGTTTGGCGGCCGCGATGGCGGTGGCGGCACCGATGCCGCGGCTTGCACCGGTTACGACCAGCGTTTTTGTCACTTTGCGTTCTCCCTTTTCAGGCGCTTTCGCGCGGCATAAGCACGAAGCCCAAGTCGAAAATGCTTTGCTGCGGACGATTGCCCGTGAGGCAGAGATGCATCAGCTGCGCCGACTTGCGCCCGATCTCGTAGCGCGGCGACCGCACCGTCGTCAGCGACGGAACGAGCTCGGATGCAATATCGAGGTCGTCGTAGCCGGCGATCGCGATATCGCCGGGCACGTCGATCGAGCGGCGCCGACATTCCAGCACGGCACCGGCTGCGATCACGTCTGTCGCGCAGAAAACGGCGCGCGGTGGCCGATCCAACGCCAGTAAGGCCCCGATGCCGGTACGTCCGCCCGCCATCGAAATCGGCACCTCGATCATGTATCGCGGGTCCGGTCGCACGCCCGCGCGCGCGAGGCATTTTTTGAAACCGTGGCGCCGGTCGCGCATGCGGTCGTTGTTGGTCGTGGAGCCGCCCAAAAAGCCAAGATTCGTTCCATAGCGCGCCAGCAAATACTCGACCACGCTGCCGGCCGCCGCAAAGTTCGACAGGCCGACGGCAAGGTCGATTGGCGTTTGCGGCAAATTGCCGCCTTCGACGACCGGCACGCCCGCAGCCTTCAGAAGCTTGACGGTCTCGGGCGTGTGGCTGGTGCCCGTCAAGTAGATTGCATCGACGCGACGCGACAGGAAGCTGCGCACAAGAGCTTCCTCGTGTCGCGCCGAGTAGGTCGAAGTACCGACGATTAGTTGCTGTTCGTGCAAACCGAGTTCAGCCGTCATGCCTTGCATCACCTCGGCAATCAGTGAATTTGCCAAGGTCGGCACTATTGCGCCCACGATACCGGAGCGGCGCGAAACGAGGGCACGCGCGACAAGATCGGGCGTGTACTTGGTTTTGTGGAGCGATGCCGCAACGCGCTCGCGCGTGGTTTTGGCCACCTTGTCTGGGTCGCGCAGCACGCGGACGACCGTCATGGTCGAAACGCCCGCGTCGCGCGCCACGTCCGCCAGGCGCGGGCGCAATACGAACGGTCGGGCGGCTTGTTTGCGGGCCATGTATCGGAGACAGCCGTTCGGAAATGTTTTTCTTGCCTATTGAGATGTATGCGCTAACATCAAGGAAATATCAAGAAACTTGTGGTGCGATGCAGTGCGCATCGGGCCGGTATGGGGGGCGCTTTGTCGGACGGCCTGTCGGTGACATTCATGGGATATCTGCGTGCCGACGGCAGTGTGGGCGTGCGCAACCATGTTCTGGTCGTTTCGATCCTGGGGCTCGTCAACCGCGTCGCTGCGCGCATCGCGGATTCTGTTGCAGGCACATTGCTGGTCGAAACGCCTTACGGGCGCGGGCAGTATGGAGCCGACAAAACGCTGCATCGCGCCGTACTGGGGGGGCTGTGTCTCAACCCCAATGTCGCGGCGGTCTTGATCGTGGGCGCCGACCGTCGCGCAGTCGACGATATAGCTGCCTTGGCCGCGTCGGGCGGCAAGCCCGTGCGCATTGTTGCCCTCGACGACACCCACGAAGATTCGCTTGCGGCGAGTGCGGCGGGCATTCGCATTGCGGGCGAACTGGTGCATGCGGCCTCGCGTCTTCAGCGCACGCGCCAGCCTGCGTCGCGTCTCTTCTTGGGCGTCGAATGCGGCCACTCGGACGCAACATCGGGGCTCGTCGCGAATCCCGTTGCGGGCAGTTGCGTCGATCGGCTTGTCGATGCGGGCGGCACGGCTGTCGTCGGCGAGACGGTGGAATGGCTCGGCGCCGAGCATATTCTGGCGCGCCGCGCCGCGACGCCAATGGTCGCCGAGGCGATCGTTGCCGCCGTGCTTCGCCGCGAAGCCGAAGTCGCGGCAAGCGGTCAAAGCCTTACCGGCAACAATCCAGGCAGCGAAAACATTCGTGGCGGTTTGTCGTCGATCGAAGAGAAATCGCTTGGCGCCATTGCCAAGACGGGCGCGCGGCCAATTCGCGGTCTGTTGCAAGTGGCCGAGCGGCCGAGCGTACCGGGATTGCATCTGATGGACGGGCCGAGTTTTTCGCCCGAGTCGCTGACGGGCTTTGCGGCGTCGGGCGCGCAACTGATGCTATTCACGACGGGTGCGGGGAACAGTTTCTGCAGTGCGGTCGCACCGACTGTGAAGATTACCGGTCGACCGCAGACGGCAAAGTTGCTGCCCGACCAGATCGACTTCGATGCAAGTGCTGCGTTTCTCGGGCGCGAGGATATCGGACCGCTCGGCGAGCGCTTGTTCGAAACGGTTCTGGCGGTTGCGTCAGGCGCTGCGACGTGGGGCGAAATCCACGGCGAGGGCGGGGAAGCATTCGTGCGCGTCGGCGCGTCGATGTAGGGAGGCGAAGATGGCAAATGTCGGTTTCATCGGCCTTGGAATCATGGGGGCGCCTATGGCGGCGAACCTGCTGAAGAAGGGGCACCGCGTCGGGGTTTTCGACATCGATGCGTCTGCTGTCGCGCGTTTGGGGGCACTTGGGGCGGCCGCGGCCGCGTCCCCTGCAGCACTTGCTGCTGAGAGTGCGTTCACGATCACGATGCTGCCCGACGCACCGGATGTTGAACGCGTCGCCCTCGGGCCGGATGGGATTTTGGCGGGCATCAAGCCCGGCTCCATGATGATCGACATGAGCACAAGTGCCCCGGAGACGACGCGCAAGATCGGTGCGGCCCTTGCGGCGAAAGGCTGCGCAATGGTCGACAGTCCGGTCGGCAAGACGGCCGACCACGCCGTGACCGGCACGCTGACTTTGATGGTGGGCGGAGCGCCGGAGGCGGTGACCCGCGCCCGCCCGATCCTCGACTGCATGGGCACGGACTTCTTTGCGTGCGGCGCGCTCGGCAACGGGCACGCGATGAAGGCGACGAACAATCTCCTGGCGACAACGCTGGTCGCCTTGAACGCCGAAATTCTGGCCGCCGGAATCAAGGCGGGTCTCACGCTGGAGACGATGACCAGCGTCATGCAAAAGACGATGGCGTGGAACAGCCAGCTGGCCGTGGCGTTTCCTTTGCGCCCGCTGAAGGGCGATTTCGCGCCGGGCTTCATGCTGCGCTTGGCGCACAAGGATTGCCGCATCGCAATGCAGATGATCGACGCGATGGGGCTCGACGCGCCGATCGGACGCGCGACTTTGGCGGCATGCCAAGAAGGGCTCGACAAGGGTTTCGGCGCCAACGATGTCGGCGTCTTCGTCAAGATGCGCGAAGAGAAGGCGGGCGTGAAGGTAAGGACCGCATCGTGAGTGCGGGCGCCACATGGTCGGCCGTTGCGATCCACCCTGGCGATAGCGTTGCGGTGGTCTTGCGCGATGTTGCTGCGGGAGAGCGTGTCGCCGTTCGGATCGACGGACGAATTCGCGAGGTCACGGCAATCGACGCGATCGCGCTCGGCCACAAGATAGCGACGGTCGCGATCGCCAAGGGTGCTTCGGTCCTGAAATACGGCGCGGCGATCGCGCTTGCCACAAGCGACATCGCCGAGGGCCAACACGTGCATGTCCACAACGTCGCGAGCAACCGTGCGAAGAAGGCCGTTCCATGAGCTTCGCTCCGAGTCAGCGGCGCACGATCGGTCGGACGGGGCTGGCGGTCTCGCAACTCGGCTTTGGCGCGGCACCGTTTGGAAACTTGCTGGCCGACGTGCCGGACCATGCGACGCGTGCGGCCGTCGATGCGGCGTTGGCGGCCGGGATCAACTATTTCGACACAGCACCCTTCTACGGGCACGGACTTTCCGAACATCGTTTGGGCGAAGCCTTGCGCGGCCACGCGCGCGAGCGCTACGTGGTGTCGACTAAGGTTGGCCGACTGTTGAAGCCGCAATTGCAGCATTCGCGGTCGGTGGGGCCATTTTCGACGACGCTGCCTTTCGATATTGCTTACGACTATTCCTACGACGGCGCGATGCGTTCGATCGAAGACAGCCTGCAACGTTTGGGGATGGCACGGATCGATATCGTCTATATCCACGACATGACGCCAAAATGGCAGGGCGACTTGCTCGCACAGCGCTACGTCGAGTCGATGACAGGCGCCTACAAAGCGCTGGCCGAACTGCGTGCAGCGGGCACCATTGGGGCCATCGGCGTCGGCATCAACGATGTCGGCATTCTCGAGCGTTATGCTACCGACGGCGATTTCGACTGTTTCATGCTGGCCGGCCGCTACACGCTGCTTGATACGAGTGCGCTTGGCGCTTTGCTGCCGATTTGCGTGCGCAAACGCATTTCGATCGTGCTCGCAGCACCCTATAATTCGGGAATCCTGGCTTCCGGGGCGGTACCCGGGGCGGTCTATTGGTATGCGCCCGCACCGCCGGACATCCTGGCGCGCGTTGGGCGCATTGAAACGCTGTGCAAGCAGCACGGCATTTCGCTGCAAGCCGCAGCGACGCAGTTTCCCCTCGCCCATCCGGCGATTGCCAGTGTGGCTGCCGGATATCGCTCGCCAGCCGAAGTCGCGACGGCGCTGGCGGCCTGCAGCGCCATTATTCCTGCAGAATTCTGGGAAGAACTGCGTGCCGACGGACTTGTCGACATCGACGCGCCTTTGCCCAACTGAAATCCAAAAAAAACAACTCGGGAGGAAACCATGGACCAGAAAATCGCCCGCCGCAGTTTTGTCGTTGGTAGCGCTGCGGCCGCCGGAATTCTCGCCGCACCCGCAATTCGGGCGCAGACGCCGACAACGATCACGTTCCGCTTCAACGATCCCGAAGCGCCGCAGATGCGTGCCGCTCTCGACGAGTTCGAACGGGCCAATCCGACGATCAAGGTCAACATGCAGCGCATCAGCTGGGCCGACATGCAGGCCCAGTATTTGCGCGAAGCCGCGACCGGAACCGCGCCCGACGTCGTGCACATCTCCTTCGTCCAACCGCGCTCGTTTGGCGGCGGCGGGGCGTTGCGCGCCCTCGACGATCTGATCAAGCGCGACGGCGCGTCGCTCGGCGCCAAAGGTTGGGACGATTTCTTCGCGCGCGATTTGGCCGAAGGTGCCGACGGAAAAATCTATGCCGTGCCGTGGACGACCGACACCTTCACGATGATGTACAACACCGAGATGTTCGCCCAGGCCGGCATCACCGCCTTTCCGACGAGTTGGGACGGGTTGCGCGCGGCGAGCCGCACGGTGGCGCAGCGCACGGGCAAAGCCGGCTGGGGCTTTCCGGCGGGGAGCTGCGCCACGCCGTCGATTTGGTTCTACATCAACTATTTCTTCTGGTCGAATGGACCGGGCTGGATCGACAAAGCCGCCGATGGAAAATACGTCATGGGCGTGACACCCGCTCAAGCGCAAGAAGCGCTCGAGTACTTCAAAAGCTATATTGACGAGGGCCACAATCCGCGCAGCAATATGTCGGTCTGTTTGTGGGGTGCTCCCGAACTCGTCGAAGCGATGCTGTCCGGCAACACGGCCATCGCCAGCGTCCCCGACACGGTCGCGATGGAAATTCTCGCCAAGTGGGACCAGCGCAATCCCGGCAAAAAAGCACCCTTCGCGACCGCGCCGCATCCGGGCGGGCGCAACGGGTCGGTCACGAATTTCGGCGGTCGCATGTTGGGCATCAGCCCGAATGCCCGCAATGTCGAGCAGGCGTGGCGCTTGATCCGCTTCCTGGTTACGCCCGAGCCGACCTTCACGAAGCACTACACGAACTACACGCCCGCCCAGCGCTCGGCGCTGACGAGCCGCAACTGGGCGCCGGAACTGGCGGGGTATCCGCGCCAACTCGCCAATTCCCGCAGTTGGGGGCCCTACGCGACCGGACCCGTGCCAATCCCGTTCATGTGGAACGCGGTCGGGCGTGCGGCCGGGTCGGTTTTCATCGGCGAAAAAACCCCGGCGGTCGCGGCGGCCGAACTGCACGAGACGATCGCGCGCGAATTGGCGCGCACGCAACGCTGATCGGTTCGACGAAACGGAAGCGGGAACGATGCATACAACACCACGCGGCTTTCTGGTCTTTGCGTTGTTGCCCGCTTTCTTTTTTCTGGCGTGCTTCTATGTCTATCCGAGCGTCTTCAATATCCAAACGAGCCTGACCGATCTTGGAATATTCACATTGCGTCGCGGCGGCGACTGGATCGGCGTCGAGAACTACGTCGAACTGCTGACCAGTCCCGATTTTCGGCGCGTACTGTTCAACACGGTCGTCTGGCTCACACTTGCGGGCGTAACTGTCAGGATCGTGCTGGGGCTTGCGCTTGCGTTCTTGCTCAACAGCCGGACCTTGCGGAAATGGCGCCTGACAACGGCGGCCCGTCTGCTGCTCATCGTGCCCTGGGCAACGCCGCCGGTAGTCGCGATCATTGTGTGGCGCTGGATGCTCGATCCGCGTGTCGGGTCGATCAATGCCGCATTGACGGCGACGGGCGTCGTAGACCAGGCAATCCCGTTTCTGTCGGACGCAAACTGGGTGTGGCCAGCCATCCTGCTGATCATTACGTGGAACACGTTGCCGCTTGTTACGCTCACGTTCTTGGCGAGCCTGCAGTCGCTGTCGGCCGAGCTGGTCGAAGCGGCCGAGATCGACGGCGCGGGCCCGCTGCAATTGCTGCGTTACATCTATCTGCCGCATCTGAAGCCGGCCATCATCGTGATGGTCCTGATGTCGACCTTCTGGACCTTCAACAATTTCGTCTATGTGTGGCTGACGACTGGTGCGGGGCCAGGGCTTTACACGAACGTGATGGCGACCGAAATCTACATCAAGGGATTTATCGACGGGCGGCTCGGCTACAGCGCCGCGACAGGCGTCGTCATGGCGACGGTCATGACGCTTTTCGGGCTTGTCTATCTGCGCGTCATCGCAAAGCGCGAACTTGTCGAGGAGAGCAAGTGATGCGCCTGCGCGACGCCAAAAATTGGGCAGGGGAACTTGCCACGGTGGCCGCCACGGCCGCGATACTGGCTTTTCTTGTCTATCCCACATTCTGGGTGTTCGTCGCGTCGCTCAAGACACCCGAGACGATGTTTTCGGCGCGAAACTGGGATTGGACGATTGCCAACTATACGCGTTTGATGGATGCCGGATTTGGCCACAACATTTTCAACAGCCTTTTTCTTTGCACGACGGCTGTCGTGCTATCGACCGTCATTTCGGTCAATGCGGCTTATGCGTTCTCGCGGCTGCGCTTTCGCGGGCGCGACACGCTGTTTGGTGCAATTCTGCTCGGCCAGACCTTTCCGTGGATCATTCTTGTGACGCCGATCTTTATTCTGTTCGCGCGCATGGGGCTTCTCAATAGTTGGATCAGCATGATTTTTGTCTATATCGCCGTATCTGTGCCGTTCTCGATCTATCTGCTGGTTGGATATCTGCGCTCGGTGCCGCGCAGCCTCGACGAGGCGGCAATCATGGACGGGGCGAGCTATGTCCAAGTCGTCTGGCGCGTGATTTTCCCGATCATGTTTCCAGGCATCGTGGCGACAGCGACCTACGCGTTTTTGCTGTGTTGGTCGGAGTATCTTTTTTCGGTCGCGATCCTGACTCGCGAAGAGATGAAGACAATGCCGCTCGCGCTCTACATCTATTTCGGCGAGAACGTAACCGATTGGGGCAACGTGATGGCGGGTGCCGCACTCACGACGCTACCGACGCTGCTCATGTTCTTGCCATTGCAGCGCTACATGGTCTCGGGCTTGGCAGCGGGATCTGTCAAGCAGTAGATCTGCGGCGCTGGCGCCATTCGCGCCAGATTGGCCACACGAAACACGCGACCGACACGAGCAGCAACAGCAGGGAAATTGGCCGCGTCACGAGCGGCCATAGCGACCCATCCGAGATCATGAGGGCCGAGCGCAGTTTGCCTTCGGCCAAGGGTGCAAGCACGAAGCCGATCACGAACGGGGCGAGCGGGAAGCGCGCGATCTCCATTGCAAGCCCCACAAGGCCGAACAGCAGCATGATCCAAACGTCGGAGATCTGGCCGTCCATGGCAAAAGCGCCGATCGCGCAGAAGACGATGATCAGCGGAAACAGAATCGCACGCGGAATCAGCATTAGGCGCGCGAAGACGAGCGTGCCAAGCGTCATCGTCGCGAACATCGCCAGATGCGCCACCAGATGCGTTGCCATGATCGTGTTGACGATTTCGGGATTGGTCGTGAACAGTAGGGGCCCCGGCCGCAGATTGTGCATCACCAACGCTGCGAGCAGAATCGCATCGGCAATGCCACCGGGAATCCCGAGCGCCAGCAGCGGAATGAGCGTGCCGCCCGTCGTGGCGTTGTTGGCGCTTTCGGCCGCGACGATTGCTTCCTCGCTGCCTTTGCCGAACTCTTCGGGCGTTTTCGACATGTTTTTGGCGACCGTGTAGGCGACGATCGACGAAACCGTTGCGCCCACACCCGGATGGATCCCGATCCACAACCCGATCAGCGACGAGCGCAGCATGTTCCAGCCGTGTGTTGTGTAGTCCTTCAATGCGATCAGCACGCCCTTCATGTTGGCGCGGATATGGTCGGTCCCTTGGTTCACATGCATCGTATCGGCGACGAGCTGCGACATCGCAAACAGACCGATGACGACGGGCAGCAACTGAAACCCGTTGGTCATCGCGTCAAACCCGAAGGTCAGGCGCACAAGACCCGACGTCTGGTCGACGCCGGGAAGGGCGAGCAGCACGCCCAGCAGGGCCGAGATCATGCCCTTGAGGAACGAGCCGCGACTAAGCGACGAGACGAGCACGAGTGCTGTGAGGACCAGCGAGAAATTCTCCCACGGTCCGAGCTGCACGGCAAAATCTGCGATTGGCCGGGTCAGCATAACAAGAGCGATCCAGCCGACGATGCCGCCGACGATCGAAGCGGCATTGCCAAGACCCAACGCGCGTCCTGGAAAACCCTTTTTGGCGAGCGGGTAGCCGTCGAGCGTGGTCATGATCGCCGACGGCTCGCCTGGAATGCGCATTAGGGTCGCGGTCACGAGGCCGCCGGACACGCCGCCTACGAACATCGAGATCAGCAGAATGATCGCATCGACCGGCGCCATCGCATAGGTGAAGGGCAACGTCAGCGCCATCAACATGCCGGCCGTAATGCCCGGCATGACGCCCACCGCAATGCCGACAGTTACGCCGATCATCATCAGCAGGAATGGCGCCGGCTCGATCAAATGCTGGAAGGCATCGAGCAACGTCATGGCAGGTTCACCTGCAGCACGTACTGGAACAGATAGACAGAAACCCCGGTACCGGCGATCGAGGCGGCCAGAACCCAAGCGGTTTCGCGACGCTTGAATCCGGCCATCGCTGCTCCCGATACGAACAGAAAGGTGAACGTCGCCCACATGAATGGCACTTGGAATTCAAGTGCCACCGTGTATGCCGCCGTCATCGCAAAGCAGAACGCAGCCAAGCCCGGCCGCAGCGCGTAATCGACGGACTCGTCGCTATCGAGCCCCAAGATCATCGCTTGCGTGGCTTGGCCCGTGCGCCAGCCGAGCACCGCGCGGCCTAGCAGCACGAGACCAAGCAAGCCTAGCAATGCCGACACCGCCATCGGGATCGAACCTGGCCCGAGCGGATCGTAGAAGGCGGGCGGTTCCCTGCTCGCGGCGACGTACATGATTGCTGCGATGGCGACGACGACGGCGCCGCCGACCGCGTCGAGTTTGCGTTCTTTTGCCGCTTGGCTATCGGGCACGGCCGGTCCGTCTAGCGCTGTTGGGGCGGTGTTGCGAGTTTGGCGACCGGTTCGATCATTTGGTAGATATCGACGAGGTGCTTGGCGAAGGCAGCGCCGCGCAGGAACTGACCGGTCTGGGCTTGCTTATTGAAGAAGTCTTTCATCTCGGGCGTTGCCGTAGCGCGTTCGAGCGCGTTGGCCATCCCTTCGATCGCGGCAGCGGGCGTCCCTTTGGGTGCGAACCAGAAGTTTTCGGCGCAATAGTCGAATCCAAGGCCAAGCTCGCGCGTCGTCTGGATGTCGGGCTCGAGAGCCAGTCGCGCGGGGCCGGTATAGCCCAGTGCCCGCACGCCGTTGGCTTTGTAGGTCTGGTATTCCGAACTCGACAGGATCGTCATTTGTGTGTGGCCACCCATGATGGCCGCGAAGTTTTCGCCGCCGCCGCCGATCTGCGCGTAGCGGAATTTGGCGCCCGGAAAACCCTGCTCCAAGAACAGGCCGCCCATATGGTTGAGTGCGCCGATATTGACGCCCGCAACGAGCGTGTTCGGCCGTTCTTTGGCCGCCGTCAGCAACTCCGTGAGCGTGCGGTAAGGCGCGTCCGCGCGCACGATCGGATGGAAGCAGAAGCCGCCGGTCAGTGCCACCGGTTCGAAGTTGCGGTAGGAAATGCCGCGACTGGGATCGACGATCTCGCCCGAGAGCAGCGCCAAATGGATGGCGAGGAACGTGTAGCCGTCGGGTGCCGCCGTCATGACTTGGCGCGCGCCGACCGAGAAATGGCCGCCGACATTCTGAATGACGACCGGCTGTGCGACGATCTTCTTCTCGTCGATCACCTTTTGCATCGTGCGCGCGAGAATGTCCGTCGTCCCGCCGGGGCCGAACGGCACGATCACGCGAATCGGTTTCTCGGGCCATTGGGCCAGCGCGGGCGTCGCGGCAAAAAACATGGCGACCAAGGCTGCAGCGAGTTTTCTGACCATTTTCATTCCTCCCTTTTGTCTTTTTTCGGCTCCAAGCATGACACGTCAGCGGCTTTTGTCACGTGTCATGGCGGCGATGCGTCGAGGCGATTTTGGTCGGCACGCATCTCCCAGCGATACTGGTCGCCGGGTGCAGTCTTTTGTGCCCATGTACCGATCAGGTCTTTGTCGGCGCGTCGACGGCGCATGCGCCGCTCGATCTCGTCCGGATCCCAATCGGCCAGCAGGCGCGTTGTCAATTCGGCGCGGGTCTCGGCATAGGTTGGGTCGGCGGCGCAATCGCGGCATTCGTCGGGGTCTGCAACAAGATCGAAGAGCTGCGGCGCGTAGCCGTGATAATAGACAAGCTTCCAGCGCCCGCGGCGGATCATGCGCTGGCGCACGGCTTGGCCACCGGTCCAGGCGGGCACTGCATCGGTGCAGTATTCTGAGAAGGTCTGATCGTCCCAAGAAGCAGTCGCATTGCGCGCGACGCCAAGGAAACTTCGGCCCGATGCATTGGGCAAGGCGGGCGCACTCAACGCATCGAGCATGGTCGCGCTGACGTCGGTCAGATTAACGATCTGTTTGCGTCGCTCGCCAGCGGCCAGTCGCCCGGGCCAGCGCAAGATCAATGGTACAGCGACGGACTCTTCATAGAATGTATGTTTCCACCACAGGCCGCGCTCGCCCAGCTGGTCGCCATGATCGGAGCTGTAGACGACAAGCGTGTTGCGGGCGAGGCCGGTTGCTTCGAGCTTGTCGAGGATCTGTCCGATCATCGCATCGAGGCGCGTGACGAGCGCGAAGTAGGCGCGCCGCGCGCGCAGTGTCTCTTCCGCCGTAGCGTCCGCGATCCCGCGATCGCGCCGCCACCACGCAAGCCACGGATGCTCTTCGTCGGGAATCCGCAGGCGCGGCAAGCCGACGCTCGTTTCGTACCGTGCATAGTCTTCGGGCCGTGCCACATAGGGCGGATGCGGCAAGATGAAACCGACGCTGAGGCAAAACGGCTCAGCCCCGCCCGCAAACCGGTCAAGCGCCGAACACGCCGCCTGGGTCGCGTCGATGTCTTTGACCTCGTAAGCGCTTTGCCCAATGCCGGAGGCCGTGAGGCTCGCCCGGTAGGGATCGTTGGCGTTCGCGAGTACACCCAGATTGTGGCGCTTGATGCCGGCCCAGTTGGGGCTGTGGTCGCCGATCTCGCGTGCGGCGTAGCCATGCATCTGGTCGGGTCCCATCGCGTGCAACCGGCCGACAAGTATCGGGCGATAGTCGGCGGCAGCTACCGCATGCAGCCATGTTGCGCGATCGGAGGCAAGACAATCGTCGTTGGTCCAGCAATCTTGCTGGCTCGGATAGCAGCCGGTCAGCATCGACATGCGGCTCGGCACACAGATCGGTGAGGGGCAGTATGCGCTATCGAAAACCAGGCCGCCTGCCGCCAGACGATCGAGATGGGGCGTTGCAACGACCGTATTGCCGTAGCAACCCGTCACGTGGCGCGCATGCTGGTCGGAAAACAAAAACAGCAGGTTCGGGCGATTCGGATCGTTCATCCGGCCGTCTCCCGTTCGTGCGCTCCGCGTGTGGTCGATCCGATATCTGTCAACGCGGCCGGGTCGAGTCCCACCCCCAAACCCGCCGTGCCCGGCAGGCGACTTGCGCCATTGATCGGGCGCGGCAAGTCGCCAGTTGCAATGTCGAAAAACGCCGGTGTTTCGTCATACTGGTGTTCGAGCGTCGAAAATCCGGCGAGTGTTGCGCCCAGATGCAGACTATACGCGTGCGAAATCGGCCCGCTCGGATTGTGGGGCGCTATCGCGACACCGTGACGTGCGGCGTAATTGGATAGGCGCGCCATCTCGGCAAGTCCCCCCGCATATTTGACGTCGGGCATGAGCACGTCGTAGAGCCCGCGTTCGATATAGGGCATGAAGCCGGCCAATGCGGTTTCGGTTTCGCAGCCCGCCAGTAAAATGCCGCGCGCATTGGCTTTCCTTCGCAACCGGCCGAGTGCCGCGAAGTTTTCTGGACGTTCGGGCAGCGGACATTCGAACCAGCCAATGCCGATCTCAGCGAGGGCGTCGAGCGCATTGACGGCGTTGGCCTCGTCGAAACGCCAATGGCAATCGACATAGAGCGCGCGCGCGGGCCTGATCGCGTTGCGCACAGCCCTTGCGCAGGCAAGCCCGTGCTCGACGCCAGAAGCGCTGCCGGGCGCAACGCCATCGAACGGTGCGATCTTGAACGTGCCGAACCCGTCCGCCATCGCTTTCCGCGCACTTGCAGCGAACCCGTCGGGCGTGCGCGTGCGCGTCCGACGATTGATATTGGCGTAGAGCGGCACTTGGCTGCGCGGGTTTGCGCCAAGCATCACGTGCAACGCCGTGCCGGCATGCTGGCCGTCGAGATCCCATAAGGCTTGATCGACCGCGCTGACGATCGCGGCGGTCGCTCGGTCGGACACGGCCGCGCCAAACTCGATCAACAAATTGCGCCGGGAATCGGCCGCGGTTCCGCGCAAAGCAGGTTCGAGCTTTGCATGGGCCGCCGCAAGCTGCGACTCTTGCCCCGCGAGCGTCGCCTCGCCCCAGCCCACGGCGCCTGCACTGTCTGCGACGCGCAAAAACACCCATACCGTCTTGTCGCTGGCGCGAAATCCAAGCAGTTCGATGGTGGCGATCGTTCGTGTCATGCGGCCTTGGTCGATTTGGCGCTGGCTTCGAAACGGCGAAGCATTTCTTGCTTGGCTTTGACGGCATGGGCACTTGCCAGCATCACCGCCCCCTCGGCATCGCGCGCGCGCAACGCGACGAGCAACTGGCGATGGTCCGAGATGACACCCGCCGCACGGTCTGTGCCGTAGCCGTGGCGGCCCCACAGAGCGATGATCAGGTTCCAGTGCACTTCGAGTACGCGGATCGCTTCGACATTGCCGGCCGCCTCGTTGATGACGGCGTGGAACGCCTGATTCGCCGCAAGAACGGCTGTGAAATCCTTGCGTGCGGCACTCGCTTCGAGCTTTTCTTCGATGGCGGCCATGCATGCGATTTGCGCAACGGTGATGCGCTCGGCAGCGCGCCGCGCCAGCATGCCCTCCAGCGCCACGCGAAGGTCGAAAATGTCGCGGATGAATTCGATGTCGATGCTGCGCACGCGCGCGCCGCGATTGGGTTCGACCGTGACGAGCCCCTCGCCCTGCAGTTGGCGCAGCGCTTCGCGGATCGGCATGTGGCTGGTTGCGTAGCGCGCGGCCAGTTCGTCGATCTTCAGCCGACCGCCGAAGGCAAATAGTCCCGCCAGAATGTCTTTGCGCAACTGCGCACACACCGCCCCTGCAGCGACCGCGACCGACATAGCCCTCCAAGATTGATCAAAAACCGTTGAAAGTTTGAATTTGAACCTCTCTTTATGTTAGTCGGTGCTCAAGAAGAGTCAATATTTGATCAAAGATTTTGGGAGATCTGCGCATGGCCATGCCGACCATCAAGCATATTCGCGCTTTCACGGTGCGTGGCGGCGGGGCCGACTATCACGACCAAAGCCGCGACCATTGGATCGACGACCATATCGCCACGCCGATGGCGAGATACCCCGAGTACCGACAGAGCCGTCAGTCGTTCGGCATCAACGTGCTCGGCACGCTGGTCGTCGAGATCGAGGCAAGCGACGGTACTGTTGGTTTCGCGGTCACCACGGCCGGCGAGATCGGTGCCTTCATCGTGGAGAAGCACCTCGCGCGCTTCGTTGAAGGGCGCTGCGTGACCGAGATCGAAAAAATCTGGGACCAGATGTATTTCGCGACGCAGTTCTACGGTCGCAAGGGCGTCGTGCTCAACACGATCTCGGGCGTCGATCTGGCGCTGTGGGACTTGCTGGCCAAGATCCGCGGCGAGCCGGTCCATGCCTTGCTGGGCGGACCGGTGCGCGATGAGTTGACCTTCTACGCGACGACCGCCCGCCCCGACCTCGCCAAGGAGATGGGGTTCGTGGGCGGCAAAATGCCGCTGCAGCACGGTCCGGCTGAAGGCGAAGCCGGTCTGCGTAAAAACGTCGAGAAACTGGCGGCGATGCGCGCGCGCGTGGGCGACGATTTTTGGCTGATGTTCGATTGCTGGATGGCACTGGATTTGAACTATGCCACGCGCCTTGCGCACGCGTGCGCGCCTTACGGCCTCAAATGGATCGAGGAGTGCCTGTCGCCCGACGACTATTGGGGCTACGCGGAGCTGCGCCGCAACGTGCCGCGCGGCATGCTGGTGACGACGGGCGAGCACGAGGCCACGCGCTGGGGCTTCCGGCTGCTGCTGGAAATGGGCTGTTGCGACATCATCCAGCCCGACGTCAACTGGTGCGGCGGCATGACCGAACTCGTCAAGATTTCGGCGCTTGCCGATGCGCACGGCGCACTTGTGGTGCCGCACGGCTCGAGCGTCTACAGCTACCATTTCGTCGCGACGCGCACGAACAGTCCGTTCGCCGAGTTTCTGATGATGGCGCCGCAGGCGGACCGGATTGTGCCGATGTTTTCGCCGTTGCTGCTCGACGAACCCGTACCGGTCGGAGGCCGCATGAAAGTCTCGGCGCTCGACAAGCCGGGTTTCGGCGTGCGTCTCAATCCCGCGTGCGCGCTGCATCGCCCCTATCCGCGCTAACCCAACTTCCGGCCGGGGCAGGCTTCGTCACACAAGTCCGTGCCGGTCGGCGGTCTTGGCGCTTGCGCTGCGCGTGACCTTAAGCGCGGTCGTCTTGCGGTTTGTCGGAAACTGCTCCGCGCACGCCCTGCGCAATTCCGCGATCAGGCGCCGGCACGCGGGTGACAGCACGCCTTTGGCGCGCAAGGTAAGGCCGACAGGCCGATGCCAGTCCAGCCAGTCGATGCCAGCCGGGATCGCGCCCGCACACTCGCGGCCCGGCGCCATCGTCACCGACGGCAGGTAGCCAAGAAAGTCGGTCTCGAGAATCATTGCGCGCATGAAGGCGAGCGAATTCGTTTCGATCGCCAGATTGGGCACCGCCAGCCCGTGCGATTTGAGCGCTATTTCCAGATGCTGGCGCGTGACGATTGTGCTTGCGGGCAGGATCCAGCGGAACTGCTCGAGCGTCTTTCGCGACGCATTGGGCTTTTCGAGGAGTGGATGTCCGGGCCGACATGCGACGACGACGGTATCGATGAACAGGGTTTCCTGCACCAGATCCGAATTGTCGGGCTGATCGACCAGATTGGAAATGACGGCGTCGATCTCGCCCGCCCGCAGCCATTCGAATAGCCTGTCGTGCAGCCCGCCGACGACGGTGATTTTGAGCGCGTTGCGGCTCTTGATCAGGCGCGCGGTCGCGACGGGCAGAACGCTCGCGATCACGCTGGGCGCCGAACCGATCGCGATGCGACCCTCGCGCCCGTCGCGAATGGCGCCGACCGCGCGCTCGGTCTCGTTCACTTCGAGCGCTATCGCGCGCGCATGCTGCGCGAATTCCCGTCCGAACTCGGTCGCCAGCATGCCGCGCGGCGTGCGTTCGAACAGTTTGACACCAAGATATGTTTCTAGCCGCCGGAGGCTTTTGCTGAGGGCGGGCTGCGAAATGCCGAGCGTCTTTGCCGCCGCTGCCAGGCTGCGCTGTTCGATGACGGCCACGACATGGCGCATCTGCTGAAGCTGCATCGACATTCCCTATGGTTATGGATTTAGGACCAGATGGGCGTTGTGCGGTTCTGACTGCTATGCGAGGGTTTTGCAAGAATTGAGATCGAGCCGCAAAGCGGCCGATCGAACGGGGAGGGGCAACAATGCAGCGCCGCGCGCTTCGATGAGCGATCCGTCCGCGACAGAGGAACCGAAATCCGCGCGTGCCGACGCGCTGTTCGCGCTGGCAATGATGGCGGTAGCTCTGATGACCATGTGGGGCGTGCGCAACCAGCCGCGCGCACCGTACGATCCGGTTGGTGCGGCGGCGGTGCCGTTTTGGACTGCGGTAGCGGTGCTGGTGCTGGCGAGCGCGTTGCTCGTGCGCGTACTGCTGAAGCATTCGACGCGCGGCGCTGCAATGTCGCTGTTCACGATGTCCGAAGCGATCGACGACAGCTATGCGGTCGTTCCGCGCTTTTCGGTCTATGCCGTGGTCCTGTCGTTTTTGTATGTGGCGCTGATCCCGCTGGCCGGCTTTGCGGCGGCCTCGGTGCTCTTTATGTTGGTCTTCGGTGCGGCGCTTTGCGATCGCACGCCGCGATCGCTTGCCGTCGTAGCCGTGGTCGCTCTGCTCGGTAGCGTCGGACTCGACTATGGCTTCCGCGCCCTCCTGATCGACTTGCCCTAGGAGCCGCGGATATGGATCTTGTCCAGGGTTTCTTGCATCTGGTGACCGGCGGGCCGCTGTTGCTTCTGCTTGTCGGGACCTTTCTGGGGATCGTCGTGGGGGCTCTGCCAGGGCTGACGGGCGGAGCGTTGCTCGCGCTGTCCTTGCCGTTCACTTACCGCATGAGCAGCGTCGATGGCGTCATCTTGATGACCTCGATGTATGTCGGCGGCATTTCCGGCGGGCTCATTACCGCAACGCTGATGCGCATTCCGGGCGAACCCGCTTCGGTCGTTACCACGCTCGACGGATTTCCGATGGCGCGCGGCGGCAGGCCCGGCCGCGCCTTGGGGCTCGGAATTTCAGCGTCGCTAATCGGCGGGGTGCTGTCGTGGGTGGCCCTCGTGACACTGGCGCCGGCGATGGCGCGGCTCGCCTTGGTGTTCGGGCCGTTCGAGAATTTTGCGCTGGTCTTCATGGCGCTCGTGCTGATCGCAGCATTGAGCCAGGGTTCGGTCGTCAAGGGATTGCTGTCGGGCCTGTTTGGCATGCTCGTTTCGTATCCGGGCATCGACGAAACCTCAGGCCAAATGCGCCTGACGTTCGGATACGAAGAAATGGTCGGCGGGTTTAGTTACCTTGCGGTCATCCTGGGCGCATTTGCGATCAGCCAGGTCCTTGCCGATGCGATGCACGCGCGTCAAAAGTTTGAACGGCTCGACCCCAGCGTTAAGGGGATTTTTCTGTCGCCCAAGGACTATCTGGGACAGGCCTTCAATATTGCGCGGTCGGCGGTCATCGGCGTCTGGATCGGGATATTGCCGGGCGTGGGCGCCAGCATCAGTTCGATCGTGGCCTATTCGACCGCCAAGAACATGTCGAAGACGCCCGAAAAATTCGGCACCGGATTCGAAGACGGCATCGTGGCCTCGGAAACAGCCAACAACGCCAATACGGGCGGCGCGCTCATTCCGATGATCACGCTCGGGATTCCCGGCAGCCCGGCGGCGTCGATCCTGCTGGCGGGGTTGCTCATGCACAACGTGCAGCCGGGGCCGACACTGTTCACGAATTCGCCCGAAGTCGTCAGCGCTTTGATGGCAACGCATCTCGCGGCGCACATTGTGATGTTCGTCATGATGGTTGCCGGCTGCATGATGATCGCGCGCCTTATGTACGTGCAGCGCGCGTTCGTGCTTCCGATCATCATCGTCTTGTGCGTGATCGGGGCGCTCGCCGAAAACGGCCGCATGTTCGATGTCTGGACAATGATCGGCTTCGGCGTGGTCGGATTTCTGTTCGAGCTGGCGGCCGTACCGTTGGGGCCGTTCGTGATCGGTCTGATACTGGCGCCGCTGGCCGAAACGCAGTTGCGCGCCGGGCTGATGGGATCGAACGGCTCACTGATGCCGCTGGTCGAACGACCGGTGGCACTCCTCTTTCTCTTTGTCTCGGTTCTGATGATTGCATGGCCGCTCTGGCGCGACTATCGGCGCAAGCGGCAAGCACCAATGCCCGCCTGACGCCCAATCAACGAAACGGGAGAAAACGCATGAAGCGCAGAGACTTTGTTGCCGGAACGCTGGCCGTATCGCTGGCCGTCCCCGCCTTGGCACAAACTTATCCCGACAAACCTGTCCGCATCGTCGTGCCCAATCCACCCGGCGGCAGTGCTGACTACATCGCGCGCTTCTTTCAAGCACCTTTACAGAGGGCATTGGGCCAGCCGCTGGCGGTCTCGAACGTCGTTGGCGGCGGCACATCGATCGGCAATCGCCAAGTCCGGGATGCGGCCCCTGACGGCCACACGGTGCTTGCAATCCACCAGGCGTTGCTGACGGCGGCGACGCTCAAGGTGATGGATTTCGGCCCCGAAGCCTTTGCCCAAGTCGCCCAAGTCGCGACCGAATACGTGACAGTGGTGGTCAACAGCAAGGCGCCCTACCAGACGCTGCCGGCTTTTCTGGCTGCAGCGAAGGCGGGCGATCTCAAGGCCGGCGTGCAGATCGGCGCGATCAACCATTTTCTTTTTCTCTCTCTCGGTGACGCGACGGGCACGAAGTTCCGCTACGTCAACACGGGCGGCGGCGGCCCGACGCGAACGGCCCTTGCGGGCGGACATGTCGATTGCGCGTTTCTTACGGTCAACGAGGCCAAGCCGCTGGTTGATTCGGGCGATCTGAAGATCGTCGCGATCTTTGCTCCTCAGCGTTTGGCGAGCTGGCCCAACCTTGCGACCGCGCGCGAGCAGGGCACAGACCTACTGCTCAACTTGAATTACTGGTGGTGGATGCCGAAAGCGACGCCGCGCGCACGCGTCGATCGCTTTGCGGATGCTCTGCGCACCGCGATGAACGATCCTGAGGTTGTGCAGAAATACGCCGAGTTCAACATGAGTGCGGTCTTCCTCAAAGGTGCCGAGCTCGAAGCTGAAATCGCGCGCCAATACGAGGCGATGAAGAAACTTGCTGAACGCAATAACGTGACGGCAACCTGACTTACGCTGCCGATCCGAAAAAGTAAAAACAATGGGGAGAAATCAAATGTCGCAAGGACCCAATCGCCGCGAAATGCTTGTCGGGGCCGGTGCTGCCGTTTCCGCACTGGCCTGGACGCCGGGTGCACGCGCGCAAGCCGCACGTCGCGCACCTTTCACCATCGTCATCAACAACTCGCCTTGGTTCGACGGGTTTCGTGGTGCCGTCGAGGCCTATGAAAAAGAATCGGGCAACAAGGTCAATCTCGACGTCAATCCGTTCGGCGGCAGCCTCGAAAAACAGCGTGCTTCGGTGCGGGCGCGCGACGGCCAGTTCGATCTGCTGATCATGAACGGCCTCTACTACCAGGAAATGTACCATGGCGGCTTCTTGACGCCGATCAACGACATCGATCCGGCCTTCCGCCTCGATCCGCAGATGATCCGCTACGACAATACGGTCTATTGGAACGCAGCTGCCAAATCGCATGACCCGAACGGCAAGCTCATGTCGGTGCCGGTCAACGGCAATATTCCGCTGCTGCTGTATCGCGCCGACCTCTACGAGGAACACAAATTGAAGGTTCCCGAAACCTGGGACCAGCTGCTCGAGAACGCCAAGAAACTGCACAATCCGCCGCGCATCTACGGCATCGTGCAGCGCGGTGCACGCGGTGCGCCCAACGACGTTTCCTACGACTGGTGGCCCTATCTCTACAGCCATGGCGGCAGTCTGTTCCGCGACGAGCCCAAGGGCGACTACACCATCACCATCAACAGCCCGCAGGCCAAAGAAGCGCTCGATTTCTACATTCGCATGGCCAAGGAAGCGGGCCATCCGCAGACCGGCGGCCTTGCGCAAGCGCAGATCATCCAGAACCTCGCCACGGGTCGCGCGGCACACGCCATGCTAGTGATCGCCGCTTGGTCGCAGTTGGACGATCCGACCAAGTCGGCAGTCGTGGGCAAACTCAACGCTGCCCGCGTGCCGGGTTCGGCCAACGGCAAGCCCGCTCCGGTTTTGGGCCATTGGCTCGCCGGCATCCCCAAGAACGTGCCGCGCCCGCGCCAGGAAGCGGCCTTGGCGTTCCTCAACTGGTTCCAGACCCGCGATGCGCAGCTCAAATACATGGCGGCGGGGGCTCCGCCCGTGCGCCAGGACGTGCTCTCGGACGCCGGACTGATGCGCGAGCCCAAGAATCGCTGGATGGGGGCGATGGCGCAAAGCTCGGAGTTCGTGAAGCTGATGTGGAGCGTGCCCGAGGGCGCGCAAATCGGCGACGTTCTCGAACTGCGCTTGAACCAAGCCGTGATCGGCGAGCTTACGACGACGCGCGCTCTCAACGCGATCGCCGAGGAGTCGCACACGATTATGGAGCGGGCCGGATACCGTACCGGCAAGATCGCGGCTTTGTAGAAAAGGGGCGTTCCAAGTTCGGCCCGCAAGCTTGCCAAGGCAAGCAAGCGGGCCGACGGAACGGCGCATGACATGACCGCACAGGGCATTCAAATCGACCGCAAATGGCGCGCTATTGCGCTCACGCCCGCAGCCGTGATCTTCGTCGCAATGTCGCTGCTGCCGGTTTTGAACCTGATGGCGATGAGCGTGCACGATATCAAATGGGTCGCCGGCCACTCGGTGTGGAGCTATGTCGGGTTTACGCATTATCGCCGCCTTGCCGAGGATGAACTGCTGCAAGCCGGCATAGGCAACACGGCTATCTTCGCGGTTGTCGGCGTGACGATCCAAGTCGTTCTTGGCTTTTTCCTGGCCTGGGCGGTGTCGCGCATTCGATCGGGGCGTACGCTGTATCGCACGATCTTCATTCTGCCGATCCTGGTGCCGGGCATTCTGATCGGTGCGGTGTGGAAGCTCATGCTCAATTTCGATTTCGGTTTGGTCAACGGGGCGGTCGGGCTGCTCGGTCTCCATCCCGTCGATTGGCTGGGGACACGCGCTTGGGCGTTGCCGTCGGTCATTCTGGTCGATATCTGGCACTGGACGCCGTTTTGCTTCCTGCTGCTTCTGGCGGGCTTCGAATCGCTGCCGCAAGACGTGCAGGAAGCCGCGCGCATCGACGGGGCGGGTACCTGGACCGAGCTGCGTTATGTGCTGATCCCGATGATGATGCCGGTCATCGTGGTCACGTTCCTATTCCGCTTCGTGACGTCGCTCAAAGTGTTCGACGAAATCTATCTGCTGACCGGCGGCGGCCCGGGGTCGGCGACCGAAGTGCTGAGCTACACGATCTACCGAACGTTCTTCACGCAAGATCGCATGGGCTACGGATCGGCCATGTCGATCGCGGTGCTGTTTGGGATCTCTTTGCTGATCGTCGGCTCGCTTGCCGCCAGCAGACGCTACGGAGCGCGCGCATGAATCCCTGGGAAAAACGCGCGGTCCCGGCTTTTCATCTGGGCTTGCTGCTTGTCGCAGCCGTTGTGCTGATCCCGTTCGTCTGGATCATCGCAGCCGCATTCAAGTCGCAGATTTCGCTGCTGCTGGGCGAGGTGTTTTTCACGCCGACCTTGGCAAGCTTTCGCGAGGTGCTGTTTTCGCGCTCGACCGAATTCATGTCGAACACGTTCAACAGTCTTGTCGTAGCGGCCGGCAGCACGCTTGTCATTCTCGTGGCAGCCACGCTGGGCGGCTATGCGATAGAACGTCTGGGCACGCCGCGCTGGGCGGTGCACACGATGTTGGGATGGGCCGTCGTATTCCATATGGTGCCGCCGATCACGCTGGTTGCGGCCTGGTTCCCGCTCTATCGCGAGATCGGTCTCGACAATACCTATATGGGCTTGGTTTTGGCCCATGTCGCCGTGCATCTGCCGATGGCGTTGTGGCTCATGACGAATTTCGTGCGTGACGTGCCCATCGAGCTTGAAGAGGCCGCCCGCATCGACGGGTGCTCCACGCCTTTCCTCATCTGGCGCATCGTCGTGCCGCTGGTTGCCCCGGGCTTGGCGGCAACCGCGATCTTAATGTTCATTTTCAGCTGGAACGAATTTGCCGTCGCACTCAACTTGACCGCGAAGCAGACCGCCACGATCCCGGTTGCGATCGCCAAATTCGCGCAAGGCTACGAGATCAAATACGGCGAGATGGCGGCCACGGCCGCGTTGTCGCTGGTCCCGGCCTTGGCGTTCCTGCTGTTCGGGCAGCGCTACATCGTCAAAGGTCTCACAGCTGGTGCGGTGAAATAGACATGCCCATCTTGTACGGTCAGAAACTCACGCGTCACGAATTCGAACGTCGCTCGGGCACGCTCGGCCAGATTGCGGGCGTCGAACTGTTCGAATATGCCGACGGTCCCGAGCGGGGCGTGCGCACGCTCGAGTTCCGCACGGGCTCGGGGCTCGAGTTTACGGTGCTGATCGATCGTTCGCTCGATATCGGTCGTTTCGACTATCGAGGCGTGCCGTTTGCGTGGCAGTCGCCCACCGGCTTCCGCAGTCCGGCGTTTCTCGATCCCATGGGCGACGGCGGCACGGGTTTTATGCGCGGTTTTTCGGGACTGCTGTGCACGTGCGGTTTCGACCATGTACGCCAGCCTGACAAAGGCTCGGCGGCGCACTTCGATTTGCCGTTGCGCAAAGAAATTTCCTATCCGATGCACGGGCGCGGCGCGTTTCAGCCCGCCCGTCTCGACGGATACGGCGCGCGCTGGGACGGCGACGAGTGCACACTGTGGTGCCAGGGCACAGTTGTACAGGCGCAGGCCATGGGCGAGTCGTTGGCGCTCGTGCGGCGCATTGAAGTCGCTGTCGGCGGCAGCGATGTGCGCATCGTCGATCGCATCGAGAATCGTGGATTCTCGAAGACCCCGCATATGCTGCTCTACCATATCAATGTCGGGTGGCCGTTGCTCGACGAAGGAGCCAGGTTCGTAGCACCCATCAAGCGCACTTTGGCCGCCAACATGCCGCGCGAAAGCCAGCAAAGCGGTTATCGGACGCAAGCAGCGCCGAGCGCGCGCTTTGTCCAACAGGTTTTCGACCACGAAGCTGTGGCCGACAAAAACGGCCGCGTGCCGACCGCTTTGTTCAACGAACGACTTGGGCTCGGATTTGGCGTCGAATACGGCGCCGACAATTTCATTTGCTTGCAGCAATGGCAGTGTTTGGCCGACGGCATCTACGGCTTTGCAGTTGAGCCAGCATCGACACGATGGGGCGACCGGGCTGGCGCGGATGCGCGCAACGAGACCGTATGGCTTGAGCATGGCGAATCGCGGGTCTATACGACGACGCTGTCGGCCATCGACGGCGCAGCACGTATCGCAGACTTCGACAAGCGCATCGACGCGATCCAACCGCAGCTGCGCGACGAATTTCCCGAGCGCGCCGACCAGCCGGTCGGCGGGCCTTTTGTCACTTCGCTTCCGAGGATCCGATGAGCGGCACAGCCTCCAACGTTCTCTTTATTCTGTCGGACGAGCACACGCGCGATGTCGCCGGGTGCTACGGCCATAAAATCGTCAAGACGCCCCATCTTGACGCGCTGGCGGCACGCGGCACCAAATTTACGGCCGCGTACACCAACTGCCCGATTTGCGTGCCCGCGCGCGCGAGCCTGCATACCGGAACATATGTCGCGGAGAATGCGTGCTGGGACAACGCGCATCCTTATGACGGCTCGATACGAAGCTGGGCGCATCGCTTGAAGGCGGCGGGTCATCACACGATGTCGATCGGCAAGCTGCATTTCCGCGCGCAGAGCGACGACAACGGATTCGTCGAGGAGATTGTCCCGCTGCATGTGGTGGACGGCGAGGGCGATCTATTGGGACTCATTCGCCGCCCCAAAGCCGCGAAGCGCGGCGGGATGCCCGATCTTGCCAAGGCGGCGGGGCCGGGCGAATCGACATACGCGGCGTACGACCGCAACATTCGCGACGGTGCTGTCGAGTGGCTCACCAACCACGCTGCACGCCAGACCAAGCCGTGGTGCCTGTTCGTGTCATTCGTCAAGCCGCATTTTCCGCTGATCGCGCCGCCCGAGTTCTATGCGATGTATCCGCCCGAGACGCTGCCGATGCCGCGTCTTGCCGGTCCAAACGACTATCCCAAACATCCCTCGGTCGCAGCGTTACGCGCCTGCATGAACTACGACGACTTTTTCACGCCCGAGAAGGTCCGCGTGGCGCTTGCGGCGTACTTCGGAATGGTGAGTTTCCTCGACGACAATATCGGCCGCGTCTTGGCAGCACTCCAATCCGCCGGGCTCGGCGACAGCACGCGCGTGGTCTATTCGAGCGACCACGGCGACAATCTTGGTACCCGCCATATGTGGGGCAAGTCGATCCACTACGAAGAAGCGGCCGCCGTACCGATGATCGTGGCGGGCCCCGGCGTGCCTGCGGGGAAAACCTGTGCTACGCCGGTAACGCTCGTCGATGTGTATCCCACAATCATCGAGAGCGTGGGGCTGCTACCGGACGCGCGCGAAGAAAAGCTTCCCGGAAAGTCGCTGGTTGAGATAGCGACGGAACCCTACGATCCGCAACGCGTCGCGTTGGGGGAGTATCACGCCGCCGGCTCGATCACGGCGATGTACATGGTACGCAAGGGGCGCTGGAAGTACATCCACCATGTCGGTTATCGCGCCGAGCTATTTGATCTCGAAAGCGATCCGGGCGAAACCATGGATCTGAGCGAAGACCCGTCGCATCGCGAAACGCTGGCGGCGATGGAGGCGGAACTGCGCAAACGTCTCGATCCAGAGGCCGTCAACGCGCGCGCCTTTGCCGACCAGGAAGCAAAGATCGCGCGGTTCGGCGGCGTCGATGCGTTGATCAAGCGGGGCGATTTTGGCTATTCGCCCGCACCGGGGCAGAAGCCCGTTTTTGCAACGCGGATCGAGGCTTGAAACGATGGCACGCAAACCGAATATCCTGCTGATTACGTCCGACCAGCAGCGCGGCGACTGCTACGGCTTCGAAGGACGCAAAGTGCTGACGCCGCATCTCGACATGCTGGCGCAGTCGGGCACGCGCTTTTCGGCCTGCATCACGCCCAATGTCGTCTGCCAGCCGTCGCGCGCCTCGATCTTGACCGGGCTGCTGCCGCGCACGCATGGCGTCTGGGACAACGGCATCGATCTCGATACTGACATCGGCGAAGCGGGCTTCGGCGGTACGTTTGCTCGCGGCGGGTGGCGAACCGGCTTCATCGGCAAAGCGCATTTCTCGACGTTCCACACGTTCAAGCCAAGCGGTCGGCCCGAATGCCGGTCGAGCTCGCAGGATTATGGCGCCGACTGGTCCGGGCCCTATATGGGTTTCCAGCATGTCGATATGATGATTGCCGGCCACAACATGTTTTTGCCGCAAAAGCCGCCGCAAGGGCTGCAATACGAGGCGTGGTACCACAAAGACGGTCGCGGCGACCGGCTCGACAAACTGTTTTCGACCAAGCTTCCGCCAGATGTCGGCGCCGCACAGACCTGGAATTCCGCGTTGCCCTCGGCCTTCCACAATTCGACATGGATCGGCGACCGCACGCTCGATTTTATCCAGGCGAACAAAGATACGCCGTGGCTTGCCTGGGCGTCGTTCCCCGATCCCCACCATCCGTTCGATGCGCCCAGCCCCTGGTGCTACATGCACCATCCCGACGCGGTCGATCTGCCCGTGCATCGCACGCTCGATCTCGACCGACGACCATGGTGGCATCGCGCGAGCTTGGAAGGCACGCCGAAATTGGCCGACCCAGAGCTGCAGTCCTTTCGCAGCAAACAGTCGCGCACGCCGGCGCAAAGCGATCTGCAGCTGCGCCATTTGATCGCCAACTATTACGGCATGATCTCGCTGATCGACCACAATGTCGGTCGCATCCTGCTCGGGCTCGAACGACTCGGGCTCGATCGCGACACGCTCGTGGTCTATTCGACCGACCATGGCGACTGGCTCGGCGACCATGGCCTGCTGCTCAAAGGGCCGATGCATTACGACGGGCTGCTGCGCGTGGGCTGCATCGTGCGCGGACCCGGCGTGCCGGCGGGCAAGATCGTACAACACCCGGTCTCCACGCTCGATTTTGCCTCGACCTTCTACGACTATGCGGGCTTGTCGGCAGGAAGGGCGCTGCATTCGCGCAGCTTGCGCCCGCTTATCGAAGGCACGACAAGCCGCGACTTCGCCTACAACGAATGGGATCTGCATCCCTCGCGTTGCGGCGTGGCGCTGCGTCTGCGCACGGTGCGAACGAAGACGCACAAACTTACCCTCGAACTCGATTCGGGTGCGGGCGAGTTCTACGACCTCGCAAACGACCCAAGCGAGATGGACAATCGATTTGGCGATCCGGCGATGGCAGCGATCCAGCGCGAACTTGCCGACATGATCCGCAGCCGCCCGCAAGACGTGCGCGACCCGCCACCGCAGCCGATCGGCATGGCATGAGCGGCCTGCCCATCCTTTTCGACGCGTCCGGAATATCGGGCCGCGCCGATTTGACGGGACCCGATCCGGTTGTCGCGGGCGCGCACGCGCCCTGGGAACTGCGCTATTCGGTCGGACCCGACGGCCTGCCGCCGGGAAGCGCGCTTGCGTTGGTGCGGCGCTGGCCGAGCGACTGGGACACGCCGCAATGCGAGACGCCGGACGCGCCAGGCTACACGACTGTTTCCATCGACCCGCCGACGGCGTTTCGCTGGCGTACGCGCCGCTCGATCGAATGGCATCCGTTTGACCATGTCTTCGAGATCGAGACGATCGGTGGACTGCCGCGCGGCGCGACAATTTCGATCGCGTCCAGCCTGCGCGCGCAGACTTTCATCGAAGAATCTTGCGCGCTGTCGGTGCGTGTGCGGCATGGCGACAACGCGTGGGTTGAGATCGCGCGCCCAGCCGTGCGCATTATTGGCGGCCCCGCGCATCGATTGGATCTGGTGGTGCCGAGCGACATCGTTGCAGGCGAGCCGTTCGAAGCCGCTTTGCGCGTCGAGGACGAATGGGGCAATCCAGCCCAGCTCGCAACACGCCCGACTCTCGACGGCGAACAACTGCCCGATCTGCCGGGCGTGTTTCGTTGGCGCATCACGCTCGCAGCGAGCGGTCGCATGCGCCTCATTGCCGAGGCAGGTCCGTTCGGGCGCATCGTCTCGAACCCGACGATGGTGCATGCAAGCGCGCCGACGCGGCGTATTCAGTGGGGCGATATCCATGCCCAAAGCTTGGTTGGCTGCGGGGCGCGCACGCTCGACGCCTTCTTTGCGCATGCGCGCGATTATGCGCGGCTCGACTTCGCAAGCCACCAGGCCAACTGCTTTCTGGTTACGACGCCCGAATGGCACGAAACCGAAGCCGTGACCGAACGCTACAACGAGACCGGTAGGTTTGCAGCACTATTGGGTCTCGAATGGTCGGCCGATACGGCCAAAGGCGGCGACCGCAATCTCTATTTTCCTAGTGCCCAAGCGCCGATCACACGCTGCAGCCACGAATATGTCGCCGACACGTCCGATGCCGCGAGTGATCTTGACGACGCAGACGCTTTGCACGCCAAGTATCGCGGCACCGACACGCTGGTGGCGCTGCATGTCGGTGGACGCACGACGGATCTGCGCTGGCACGAACCGTCGCTCGAACGGCTGATCGAAGTCCACTCGACGCACGCGACCTCCGAATGGTTTTTGTTCGAAGCGCTGGAGCGCGGCTATCGCATGGGCGTCACGGCGGGCAGCGACGGCGTCGACGGCCGGCCGGGGGCGAGCCATCCCGGACGCCAGTCGGTGCGAAACGTGCGCGGCGGTCTTGTCGCCGCACCACTGTCGAGCCTATCGCGACAGGGGCTGTGGGACGCATTGCGAGCGCGCAATTGCTATGCGACCAACGGTGCGCGTATCCGTCTTGAGTATTCGGCCGACGGCCATGCGATGGGAAGCGAGTTCGATGCCGACAATGCGCCGCTGCTGTCGATCGGGATCGACGGCACCGGCCCGCTCGAGGCCGTCGAGATATTTCGCGGCACACGGATCGTCCATAGGGCTTTGCTGCGCGACGAAAACGCCCAACTGTCCAACCGCGTTCGCATCGCATGGCGCGGGGCCACCGCACCGGGCAATTTCAGCAAGGCGCGCATGCGCTGGGACGGTTCGGTCGCGCTCTCGCACGGGCGTTTCGGCGCGCCCGAGCTCTATGCGCTCGACACGCCCGACGAGGGGATCGTCGAAGCGGGGCCCCAACGCATTACCTGGCGCTCAATGACGGGCGGCGATTGGGACGGCATCGTCGTGCCGCTCGAGGCGGCTGACGACGCCGTCCTGTCGATCCGCACGCCGCAGATATCCGCAACGGTTCCGGTTGCCAAACTTCCTGCGCATTTTGGCGACAGCAAGCCGCTTCGCGAACTTGAGCTTCGCCGTCTGCCCGCGATTCTCGGTGCGTCGAACTGGGCAGGCACCTGGCGCGATCCAGCACCGCAGCCGGGCTGGAACGCCTATTGGGTTCGCGTGCGGCAATGGGACGGAGCCTACGCCTGGTCGAGCCCGATCTTCGTTCGGATGGGGCAAACATGATCGAACAGAATGTCGATATCCCTACGGCAGACGGGCGCATGCCGTGTTTTGTTGTCCATCCCGACGAGGGCGGTCCGTTTCCGGTCGTGCTCGTTTACATGGACGCGCTTGGTATTCGCGAGGAACTGCGCGACATGGCGCGGCGTTTTGCGTCGGCGGGCTACTACACGATGCTGGCCAATCTCTACTACCGCGACGGCGGCCCGTCCTTCGATCCAAGCGTGCTGGCGACCGGCGTGCTTGATCCGCGCATGATGGCGCTCAACGATGCACTGTCGATGGCGATGAGCGCCAGCGATACGAAGGCGATGCTCGACTATGCGGTCCTCGATGCGAATGCCGGTGCGCGTGCGGCAGCCGTCGGCTATTGCATGGGGGGACGCCATGCGCTGGCGGCAGCGGCTTCGTGTCCGGACCGCATTGCGGCCTATGCGTCGCTCCATGGCGGAAGGTTGGTCAGTGCAGATGCCGACTCGCCGCATCTGCAAATCGCGCGTACGAACGCCGAAAGTTACTTCGGCTGGGCGCAGGACGATCCTGTGGCGCCGCTCGCGCATGCCGATGCAGTCGAAGCGGGGCTTGCCGCGCGCGGGCTGCGCTATCGCATCGAGCACCACAAAGGCGCCGAGCACGGCTTCACGTTTCCCGAGCGCTATTGCTATCACAAACAGGCTGCGGAACGCGTCTGGTCGCGCCTTTTTGCAATGTTTCGCCGGAATTTGGAGAGGACTTGAAAATGATTCGATTTGCGATGATCGGGTGTGGCGGTTTTTCGCGCCGCTACCACGTGCCGACGCTTCTGGCCGACGCAGGCGTCAAGCTGGTCGGGATCTTCGATCCGCACGCGGGCGACTCGGTCAAGGCGCTTGCGGCACAAACCGGTGCAAAGCTCGTGGCACGCCTTGAAGATATGCCGGATACAGACGCGGTCCTCGTGACCACGCCGCATATGTTGCATGCGGGGCATGCGGCAGCGGCGTTGGAGCGCGGCTGGGCCGTGCTGGTCGATAAACCTTTTGTCATGGCGCGCGCGGACGCGATGCGTCTGATCGAACGTGCCAGCACCAAGAAGCTTGCCAACGCGGTTGCGTTCAACCGGCGCCTGGATGTCGGCTGTCTGCGGGCACGCGACATCGTGCGTGCGGGCGGGATCGGTGCCGTTCGCTTCGTGCAGACGATCCAACTTGGCTACGAAAGAAGCGGCTGGTTTCTCGATCCTGCCCTCGGCGGCGGCGGTGCCTATACCGGGCGCGGCACGCATATGGCCGATATCGTGCCATGGCTGATCGACAGTCGGCCGACTCACGTGCGCAGCCGCTTGCGCGCGGGCCCGCCGGGCCGCGCCGATCTTGGTGGTTTTATCGAGATTGGCTTCCCCGGCGTCGAGTGCCAGATCTCGTGCATCGAAGAAGGCTGGCATATGTGGGATGAAATCCGGATCTTCGGCGAAGACGGCATGATTGAATTGCGCCGTCCGCTGGCGATGCCCACGGGCTGGACGATGGGCTGGCACAGCAAACGCGGTGCTGCGCGCGAGGAACTGGCCGCCGCGCCCAACGAAGGCGCAGTCACGACCGAATTTTTGACGTCGCTGCGCACCGGCGCGAAGGTTTCGTGCAGCTTTGCTGAGGCTTTGCTGTCTGTCGAAATTGTCGAGGCGGCATTCGCCTCGGCGGCCAACGGTTCGGCCAGCATTGCGATTGGGCAGGCGATGCCATGACGCGGCGCCTGGGTGTCGCGATCGTCGGAACCGGCTCGATCGCGGATTACCATATTGGCGGCATTGGGACCGTTCCGGGCGCGGAGATGCGGTGCGTCGTCGGCCGCAATGCCGACAAGGCAGCAACACTTGCCAAGCGCTACGGCATTGGCGCTTCGAGCGCGAATCTGGCGGCGGTGCTTGCGCGCGCCGATATCGACGCGGTGATCGTGGCAACACCCGACAACACGCACGAAGATTTGGCAGCGCAGGTGGCCGCTGCGGGCAAGGCGCTGCTGCTGCAAAAGCCGATGGCGGGCGATGTGGCCGGGTGTCGACGTATCGTTGCGCGTGCCGCTGCGGCTAAGATCGACCTCCAGGTCAGTTTCATGCATCGCTATTTCGACGAGTTTCTGCGCGCGCGCGAACTTATCGCGGACGGCGCCATTGGCGCCTTGCAGAGTATCCGCATCCGCAATGCCACGCCAGGCCCGGACTGGGGCGATTGGTTCTACAAACGCGCGAACGTGTCGGGCGGCGTTGTCCACCAACTTGGCGTGCACGGGATCGACCTGGTCCGCCTGGTCGCGGGCGAGATCGCCAGCGTCAGCGCCACGACGGCGATCCTGAAGCCGGTCCGCACGCTTGCCGACGGGCGGTGCGTGACCGTCGAAAATCCGGACAGTGCGTGGGCCGTCTATCGCTGCGAGGCGGGCGTCGTTGCGTCGCACGAAATGTCGTTTGTCGAGGTTGCGGGCTGCGAACGGTTTCGCCTGGAACTTTACGGCAGCCACGGAACCATTTGGGTGCGCAGCGAGATCGGCGCGCTCGCCTGGCGATGCGACGGCGAGCGGGAGTGGAGAGTCGAGACGCTCGAAGGCACTCGTTTCGGCGAGCGCCATCATCGGCGCTGGATTGCGGGCTTGGTTGGCGAACTTGGCCCCGAGGCGACGGCCGCGGACGCCGTTGCCGGACTCCAGGTGGCGACGGCGATCGCAGCGTCCGCAGCCGCGCAAGGTGCGGCGGTTCCATGCTGAATATCGGGGACGAACTCCTCAACAGCGAGACTCGCTAAATCTTGAAGGAGGCCCAGATCGCAGTCGAGCGGTGGCAACGGTCACCCGGATATTTGCCGTTGGTTCCGATAACGTTTGGTCAAGTCTAATCTGTCGAACCGGTAGTTACGGTGTAGTAATCTTCCATTCGGTCTAGTCCAAAGAATCGGTCAACTCGCTCAATCTGGCCGATAGCGGGGAGCTTGAAAAATGAACAAATACGATGTCGCCGGAAAGTTTGCGATCGTGACAGGCGGCGCCCAAGGGATCGGTGGCGCAGTTGCGAGATTGCTTGCGGCAAACGGCGCCAAAGTGGCGCTGTGGGATCTCGACACGACCCTGGCGGCATCCCATGCCGCGGCGATTGGCGGCGAGTCCATCGCCGTGCGGGCCGACGTGGCCGATTGGAGTTCAGTACAAGCCGCCTTGGCCGAGACCGAATCGCGGCTCGGTGCCGCCGACATACTCGTGAATTCCGCCGGTATCGCCGGAATGAACGCGCCCGTTGCTGATTATCCGATCGACGAATTCGAGAAGATCGTCCAGATCAATCTGCTCGGCACGTTCTATGTCAACAAAGCGGTCGTGCCTGGCATGCGTGCGAGAAATTATGGCCGGATCGTCAACATTGCCTCGATCGCGGGCAAAGAGGGCAATCCCAACGCCAGCGCTTATTCGGCGTCGAAGGCGGGGGTCATTGGTTTCACGAAGTCGCTGGGCAAGGAACTTGCCGATGTGAACGTCGCTGTAAACTGCGTGACGCCCGCTGCCGCGCGCACGCGCATTTTCGACCAGATGCAGCAGACACATATCGACTACATGCTTTCGAAAATCCCGCGCGGACGTTTCCTGGAGGTCGACGAATCTGCCGAAATGATTGTGTGGCTCGCGACGCAGCAGAACAGCTTTGCGACTGGCGCCGTATTCGACCTGTCGGGCGGGCGCGCGACTTACTGATCGGTACTGTCTCTAGAACGCTGTCGGCTCGAATCCTAGAACTCCAGTCATTGGGGTCTCCTGCTTACGCTGATCGACGTACCAGATGTGTTGCAAGGCACTCCTGAGTCAGTTCATTCCGAGCGGACTTCGCGAACTTGATTTTGCTCGATGCATCGTGACTGCAAAGGTGTTGTCGCAGACCCAGATACATGCGCCGTTCGGGGCGACCGTGTTTTGTAACTTGCCCCAAAACGGTCCAGAAATTTTCCAACTGCCATTGATTTAATTGAAAATTCCGAAAATTCGGGAGCTAGGGGCCGGAGGTTCGAATCCTCTCGCTCCGACCATCGGCAGAGCCGTTCGTTGGAAAACGGTTTTAAGCCGCCCCTAAAACGGATTGTCGGAGGCATCCACGATCCGAAATCTTGGGGCGCCATCGAGCTTCGGCACAGTGCATATTCGTACAAGAAAGCGGCCGACGGCTCGCGTAGCGAACACTGCAATTGCCGGTGTCCATATCAGTCAACCGACGTCGCGTCGAAATGCGCAAGGCTCAAGTCGGCAGCATCGGCGGCCGACAAACCAGCCCAATCGCGTCGAGTTTTTCGTCGGAAAGATACCCGTACCGATTGATCCACACTTTGTGGGCCGAGGAAGCCCAGGCAGTCGACAGCCGCGCGCGAAAATCGTCGATGGGACCGTAGCCGTGTGCCATCGCGTAGACGGAAGTCGGCGCGCTCCGGCGCCGCGCCGTCTCGATTTTGCGCGCCATGGCCGCCGCACCGACCGGATGCGGCGCCTCCGGATCCGGATACTGGCCGATGGCATCGCCAAATTCCTCAGGCGTGTCCGCGACATCAAAAATTTTTGCGACAAGCGGAGCAACGCTTTTTGCGGAGCCGAGCGCCGGGTTGTCGCGCAGCAGACGCGCGGTCCACGATCCCACCATCATCGGCCAATGCATCGTGAAAAGTTTGACCGATATGGCGTCGGCAAACGGCGCCATTGCTTCGAAGGAGAATCCGGAGATCGCCGTCCAAGGCGGCGGGAAACTTCGCAATACGATTTGTTTATCGGGAACCGCCGCGCGCCACGCGGCCGCGCATTCGGCAGCCAGACGGGCCTTCAAGCCACACATGGCGACGACGCCCGGATAGTCGGCGACGGCAGTCATGCCGCGCGCGAGTTCGTCTAGCGTCAGACGTTGCGTGAGCCAAGCGTGGCAGCGCGTCGCGTCGGCGACCATTGCGTCAAAATCGAGCCCCATTCGCGCTGCCGCCGCCTGGGCGTGGGTGCCGAAATCTAAAAATGCACTGTCGAGCGTGTAGGGGGGATATTCCGGCCAATCGATATGAAACCCGTCGATGTCGGGATAGGCGTGCGCCAGATCTTTCAGCAGTGCCACCGTGTAGTCGCGGATATGGGGGCTCGCCAGGGAGCCGTTTTTGTCGAGCCGGTCCCCAACGATGCGGCCATCGATATGGCGCGGCTCGTCGTCCGGATCGGGGCCGCCAAACTGCACGCGGTAGCCTGGAGGAATCGCCGCTTGGATCTGCAAATAGGTGCGCAAACCGCGTTGGCGCGCCTGCGCCAAGGCTTTGCCGACCAGGGCGCCGTCCGCCGAAGTATAGCTGTCGGGTGCAGGCGGCTGATAGCGCAGTCCTTCATAAAACGCGCGGTTGGGTTCGTAGGCGACGGATGTTCGTACGAACAATTCGCGCCGACCCCACAAGGGTCGATCGAGCAGGCGAACCGATCCCGCACCACCGTCAATCGGCGGTTCGCGCCCGCCGTCGCCATCATGTGTTGGCCGCATCACATAGGGCGACGTTGCGATCGCATCGAGACCGGTGCGCTGTTGGAGATTGTCGAGCACTTGCGCGACGCCCTCGGTCTGGAAGAATTCGGGAAACACGATGATTCCAAGGTCGCGCTTCATTTGGGCGTTCGCCTTTCAGGTTCGGATTCTGACGGCAGCTGCCTTGGCCGCAAAGCGCGATGCCGATTCAATATCCCAGCGAAGCAAATCTCCATCGTGCGTGCCTTTGCGCATCAGGGCTGTCGAAACAATCGCGGCGTCCGCGGTTTCGAGGGCAATGGCCACGTTCTCTTCCGTCACCGAACCGCCGAGCACGATCGGAACCCTGACGCCGGCCGTCCGCGCCTTTGCAATGCGCGCGAGTGAGTCTGCAAACGTGTCGCCGGTCAGAAC
>Ga0315907_10000961_pt1 | contig 39557 bp, 29 predicted proteins | sample LakEriMetagenome_3_FD_203525 | JGI IMG/M metagenome (GOLD analysis project Ga0315907, IMG submission 203525) | Freshwater fungal communities from buoy surface, Lake Erie, Ohio, United States - Buoy 12 MA123 | ecosystem: Environmental > Aquatic > Freshwater > Lake > Lake biofilm | place: USA...
TAAACGAGTTGATCCCAAGGTAACCAAAATCATTACCCTTGCCTGATCGCAATTGAAATGCACCCAGACCGTCTCTCGGCAATTGCGAGTCTGATATTGGGCTACCATCGTTCAAACGTCGCAACTCTAAACTTTGTTCTCGTCCATCCTGCCTTACCAATAAGCGTACAGAGTCTGCATGCATCAAATGCCTGACCAATCCATCCAGTCGTCGACCAGTGTCTGTGGCTCTGCTAGACAGGCGCGACAGGCGCTCAATAACACGCCCAAGCTTCTCCCCGTCAATCTCTAATATCTCGGCTCCTGATTTCAAACCCGCCTGGGCCGCCGGAGAGCCCGCGGCAATACCTGTGACCCACAGTTTCCCTTCTTTACTAAGCCACATACGAGGGACTGCAAGTGAAAAACCACCTCTTGATTGACGATCAACTGACAGCCCCAAGCTACCTCGATTGTCAATAACGCTAGGTGTATTTACTTGGTACTGACTGTCACGCAAACGAATCCCTACCTCTGTGAATAGGCGCACATATGCAGCAGTATCTTTGTTACTTCCTGCTTGAATGGCAGCAGCTTCTAAATCTTTATATGTTTGCACCCAATCTACAGATCGAACGTCTCTGTATGGATATCGTTCACTCATCAGGCTACTAAACGCCTGAAAAGCATCCCCATGACTCAACCTGGTCAGATCAATATCAGTATTTGGGATAACAGGATGGAAGGACATCGCCACCTCACGCCCACGATCGAAAGCGAAACCCTTGGCCTCTAAGGTGACGACCGTGTAACCCTGGGGCAGACTAACGATAGGATCATCAGCAGTGAAAAGTTTTCCATCTAGACCAAAACCCGATGGGAAGGACACTCCCGCATCACTGGCGTGAACCAACAATTTGCCACCAACAGGCTCCAAAATTTCCTCTGGCGATCGCGGCCATTCCATTTGTACTGAACTGGCATGCAGTAATGTGTGCTGTTCAATAGCATCCAACCCATTTCGCCCCACTCTTAAAGGCACATCGCCATAGACTGACAAAGTGTAAATCCTCACCCCTCGACCAGAAGGCGAACTTCGTCCCGAAGCAAAGTCAAAAACCTTGCCTACAGGGGTGCCTGGAAGATCTAAGGTCACGACTGTGGCCTCAGACCTCGGGTTGAGCAAAACCTGCCCCTGCTTAGGAGCGGAAGCAGCACTTTGCCGCTGAACAAAATAAGCGCCTCGATCCAATAGGCCCACAACCGATTGCCCATCAGTCGCTCGGTTGCTCAAACTATTGCCCAACAGCACGCTCAATCGATTGGCCCCCCCTTCATCCCGAGTCAGGACTGCAGGGCCGCTTGGTGGTGCTGTGCGTACGATGGAATCGCTCAATAGTGGGTTGTTACGTTTTTCCCAAATCTGACGCCCTTTTTCAAGGCCTTCCCTGCCAGCGCCCACAGCGTCCTGGCCTTTACTAATCACATCTTGGGCTTTCCCCAGTCCATCCAGATTAAAGGCATTAGCCTTATCCAGCATAACAAAAGGTACGAGTGCAAATACTATAACGCCCAATAATTTATAGCGCATCAAATATCCACCCGAATTTAAACATCATGAAAATTGACGAAGTCAAAACGATCAAAAATAATTAACAAATAGACTTATGTATAAGAAATGACAAAATCATTATCTTGCACACTAATATGTATTGTTGCAATAGATTTTGATTCAACTGCACAATACAAGAATTGTGTCGCCAATTTCGGCAACAAATTCTGCGTAAGAATACCATCCACCATACGAGCACCCGACTCTACTTCATTACACCTATTACGAATGAGCGCCACAACACTCTCATCAAAGTTAAAATCGGCTTTATGACGATCTTGTATGCGCTTCTGAATACGTTGTAATTGGAGCCGAATAATCTGATCCAACATGGCATCAGATATCGGGAAATAGGGAACAACTACCAAACGCCCAAGCAACGCAGCCGGAAATGTTTCTAATAACGGTTGCCTTACCGCCTTTGCCAGCGCCTCTGGTGGAGGAGTCAACTCTGGGTCTCGACACATGCTGGCAATCAAATCGGAGCCGACATTCGAGGTCAAAATGATGACCGTATTCTTGAAATCGATGTAGCGCCCTTCACCGTCTTCCATCCAGCCTTTGTCAAAAACCTGGAAAAAAATCTCATGTACATCTGCATGCGCTTTCTCAATTTCATCCAGAAGCACCACGCTATAAGGCCGACGACGGACCGCCTCTGTCAAAACACCGCCTTCACCATAACCAACATAACCTGGAGGTGAACCCTTCAAAGTAGAAACGGTATGAGCTTCTTGGAACTCACTCATATTGATAGTGATGAGGTTTTGCTCGCCCCCGTAAAGCGCTTCTGCTAAAGCCAATGCTGTTTCAGTTTTACCAACCCCTGAAGGGCCTGCCAACAAGAAAACACCTATGGGCTTACTAGGGTTATCTAGCTGAGCGCGTGCAGTTTGAATTCGTCGAGTAATTGCCTCTAAACCATGTCGTTGACCAATGACACGCTTTTCAAGCGTATCAGCAAGTCGCAAAACAGATTGCACTTCATCATGCACCATTCGGCCAACGGGAATACCCGTCCATTCCGCAACCACAGCAGCGACAACGCTAGAGTCAACCACTGGCTGCAGCAAGGGATCATCTCCTTGCATTTTTGATAACTCACGGCGCAAATCAACCAACTGCTGAACTGTAATCGGTTGACCCTCTGCACTTTGCGGATGAGCCACATCATCAGGCAGATGGTTGGATGTATCGTCAGGGGTGAGGCTTGATGCATCTGAAGGTTGTGCTCCCTCACCATCATTATTCTTAACTGATCCAATAAGTCCTGCTTCAGCATGCACTATGCGTTGAACCATATCGCTTTCTTGCTCAAAGCGCGCTGTCAATGCCTCTTGCTCTTGTTCCGCCCGGGCAATCAACCCATTTAATTCGTCCAATCGCTTGGCATGGTCTACCCCTAGACCATATTCTCTTGTTACCACTTCAAGTTCAATCTTGAGCGACTCTAAGCGTCGTATCACATCCTCCAGACGCGCTGGTGTCGAATGCAGTGCCATCGCAATACGTGAGCATGCTGTGTCTAATAAGCTCACCGCTTTATCTGGCAACTGACGAGAAGGAATGTAACGATGAGAGAGTGTTACTGCAGCGGCAACTGCATCGTCGGAGATACGAACTTTGTGATGCCCCTCCAGCTTTGATGCAACTCCACGCAGCATCAACACTGCTTTGGCTTCGTCAGGCTCGTGAATCTGTACCAGCTGGAAGCGGCGTGTTAACGCAGGATCCTTTTCAATGTACTTTTTATACTCAGCCCACGTTGTAGCGCCAATCGTGCGGATGACGCCCCGAGCCAAGGCTGGCTTTAGCAAATTAGCAGCATCACCTGTACCTGCTTGCCCGCCAGCACCAATCAACGTGTGAACTTCGTCAATAAACAAAATAATTGGCGTTGTACTTGCTTGAACTTCGTCCAGCAATGAGCGAAGCCTGTTTTCAAACTCACCTTTCATGCTGGCACCAGCTTGTAACAAGCCAACATCCATCATCCGCAATTGCACGCCGCGAATCGCTGGTGGCACATCGTCAGCAGCAATTCTCAGGGCCAACCCCTCAACAACAGCCGTCTTACCTACACCAGCCTCACCCACCAAAATCGGATTGTTTTGACGGCGCCGCATCAAAATATCAATCATTTGGCGGACTTCTTCATCACGCCCCGTGACGGGATCAAGCTCACCAGCTCTAGCGCGCTCGGTCCAATCAATGGTGTATTTGGACAATGCGTCTTGACCAGCGTTGGCGGTGGCCATGGCAGAACTCGCCTCGCCCGGACTACCTTGCAAACCAGACCCATCAGACGCTTGCAGCTTAGCCTCTGGTGATTGCGGCAATAATTTCGCAAACGTGTCACTTAACGCTGGTTCTGATATTTTTTCAAATTCTTTAGAAATACTACGTAATTCATTAAATAAAGCTCTCGTTCGCACCATCCCAGAAAGCCAATAAGCACTACGAATCTGTGACTCATTGAACATCAAAGTCGCATAAACCCAACCTCGCTCAATAGCCGTTTCAATCTGATCTGAAAAATCACTGATTGATGTGGCACCACGCGGCAATCTATCCAAACTACGGACAACATCAGAAGCCAGCTGAGATGCATCAATCTCAAAGTGCCGGAAAATACGTAATAAATCTGAATCACTCTCCTGCATAAGTTGATGCAACCAATGAACCAACTCTACGTAAGGATTACCGCGCAGCTTACAAAAAACTGTCGCACCCTCAAGCGACTTAAACAACAAAGGATTTAGTTTTCCAAACAAGGCAAGGCGGCTAATCTCTGACATTATAACCCTCAAGAAGTTAAATATAAATAATTTATTTTGACGCTTAAATATCAACTCAATTAATGAATTGAAGAATTTTTACTGACCCCACGAAGAGGATAATTGCGATTTTTTAACCACTCTTCAGGGTCAACTCTAAAGTCATCTGCATCATACTGTGCTTGATTTGCTAAAGCCCAGTTTGTCCAACCCAATCTTCCAGCACCATTCAATTGACCGCGTGGCACCTCTTCTCGCTTGAGAATTAGCTCATAATCCCAAGCATATTCAATACCAAAATAGTTACGAACCCAGTCGACCAGTGGCTGGAAAGCATTGCCATCTGGCAAAAAGCGCTCATACTGAGATAACGTGAGTGGTCCAATTTGTATGCGGAACTTACTTTGTGCATCAGGTACTCTTGACCCAACTACGGCATCTACCCCCAATTGTGAGTTACAGCCATCTTTAGTTAACCGAGTCTGTTGATCTAGCTCCAACTCGAGAAAGTGCAAGCAAAACTCTTTAATTTTCACTGGCACATTGAAATAAGAACTGATAGCACTAGCCAAGCCTTCAGGGTTACGTGTTGAACGAGTCAAATGACCAGCCAAAAACAACTTGGCGTGATCAGGAACTGCATCTCGCTGAAGCTGGCTTATCTCCCCATTACCAACAATGCTCCCCAAAAAACGACTAAAAGAGTCATCACCGGGTACATCTAGTGATGTAGTAGGCTGAACATCCGACCATGCCCTGAAGAATAAAAGCAATAGCCGATGATGAAAAATATCAGAAAAACGTGCTAGCGTCGGATCATCAAATTGACGAAGTCGCTCACGCACGTACTCCGTCATGTGTGTTGGCATGGGACCATTAGGCCCATATAGACCAAAACTCCAAACAGTTAATCTGTCCGGTTGTCCCTTCTGCCCTGTCAGAACCTCTGCAATCGTTGCAGGCGCAAAAGCAAGCGATGGATCCTGCCCAAGTCGAATTGCCTCAAACTGTGGACGCGACGCCTTTCCTAGTCTTGGAAGAGATGGATGACGCGCTTGCAACATACGCAGCGCAAAAAATAAATCGAAATCGTATGGCCGCTTTTTTAGTTTATCCCAGAATTTTTGAAAGCCAGCATACAAAATTTGGTTTGAATCAACCTTTGCATAAGAAACTTCAAGCTTCGATTTTTCGGTTTTGTTCATATGACGGGTCGTTGTCCAGGGCGCACAGCCCACCGTCCAATATGCCCACGTTGACGAGACTGAACTGCTAACTCAGTGAAACTATTAGCACCAACGTGTCTTGCGAGGAACCGCTCCAGAACAGCCATTAATGGCCAAGGACTCACTCCTGCAAAAGGAGATTCATCCACTGAGATTTCTACACCAACACCACGCCCATAAACCATTGGTCGATGCTGTGGCAGACGCCTGGTGATCGGAGTAATTGTCATAGCTTTAAGGCCCTCTATTTGGCCAGACATGTCACGATCACCCAAGTCTATATAGAGTTTGAGTAAATCCCGCAGGGTTGCTGCACCTTCCTCGTCTGAAAGGTCGGTCATTGCCAAATAATTGATCGAAAGGTGTGAAATCAACCTCCAAGTGATCTCATTCTCAGCAATATTTGCCACCGGACGTGAAGGCCCTGCGACTATCCGAACTCGCCCTACAGGAGTAGATTCAACAGTTGTGAAATCGCCTTCAGAACTGTTCACCGTCATCAGCAATGGCAAATCTCTATTGGTACAAAGGGCAACCACAGACAATTGCTTAAGATCGTCTGAAAACGGAGCAGCTTTTTGGTCAATCAACGAAACGAACACCTCACTACCAAGATACTGTGTACGCGGACCAAAACGTACTGCATTTTCAGAAAACAAGCGAGGCTCACGCCTCATGGCAAAATAAGCTTGATCGCTGGATCTAATTCCATGCACAGAAGTATAAAGTGGCACAAAATCACGATCCTTTAGTTGACCTTCTTGATGTCCTGTGACAGAACTTATACTATAAACCTCAAAATCTCGCGGTCGAGTACGATCTAAAACTACATGGTACTCGTTAACATTTGGCGCCAAGTGAATACGATCAGCGGCACGCTCAAAGAGATTGATTGCTGGAACACAATGCAAAAGAAACTTATGGTGATCTACCATAGATTCCAGATTAGGTTGTGTTTTGTTCAATAGCAAAGTTAGTGACAGAGTTTGCCCAGGAGCCTTCGCAAAAGCTTCTGAAAGTCCATTAATTGAAAAGAAACGAAATCTTGCTGGAAAAGCGAAATACTCGTGCAATAATCTGTGCCCCTGAAACGCTCGATGCGAATAGGGCAACAAAGCTTGTTTTTGCTCATATCCTTCTGCACGAAGTGCCTCTGGTGGCAAATTAGCAAATATCTTTGAAGGATCTTTAGTATCATGAATGACTACACCTATAAGTGATTCATGAATAAGTTCTTGTAAATGTGATGCAATTGTATCCAAGCCAGAAATAAAGACATCTAGACGATCCATGTCAAGATGCTGAAATTGAAGACCAGCGCGCGCACTCAGGTCTAAACGCAAATGTCCTAGCGCGTTATCAGTCAAGCGCAAACGGGATAAAGGTAGATCTAGCGGTGGGCCTGATAAACGAGCACGAACAAGATCCACAGGCCATAGAGTAATGTCATTCCCAGTACGAAAGTCACAAGGTGTCTGGTCTTCTATGGTTTTTCTCGCACGCAGAATACTACCCGCAGGTAAATTGTAACCATCTGCCAGATTTCCCTCCGTAGTACTTGGCTCCATTTGAACCACAACCATGGATGGCGTCGGTGCCAAATAGTGTGGACATACCATTTCCATTATGCGTTGTGATAACCGAGGAAACTCTGCATCCATCTTCATCTGGATACGAGCCGTCAAAAAACTAAATCCCTCCAGTAAACGCTCGACATATGGATCAGCCACATCCATATCACGCATAGACAGCCGACCAGCGATTTTTGGAAAAGCTGCAGCGAACTCCGAGCCAAGCTCTCGCAGATAAGCCAACTCACGATTGTAGTATTCGACCAGTTTTGGATTCATGGATTTAATTTCGTAGATCAGTCACTACCACCTGACCCGTCTCTAAATCAAGGCTAGTTTTAAGAAGTAACTCCAGCGGATACGGCATAGACCAAAATTGGCAACGAATTTCAAACTGTAACGTGTTATGGTGATTTAGAGAATCAGCCGTCTCGGCCAGAGCAACAACTAAAGTTTCTGGCAAAATACGTGTCTCAAATGTCAGGATAGAGCGGCGAATACTCAACTCTACATCTTTCCAATCCAATTCAGACAATAACTGCCCCGCCAGAGGCGTCATTCCATAATTGATAACAGATCGCTCAGCCTCAGCCAATCCATCAAAGTCAATGTGTGAAGTAGCATCATTCGCGTTTAGAAGCCAAGCCAAATCACGCAACAATGCCGTGCGCAAACGCGTCTCAGTCACATATACGGAATCTACTTTCTCTGTCCGCTTGCTAGGCTCTTGATCAGTTAGGCGGTCAAGCAAAGCTGGCTGCAACCTATCTTTCTCCGTGCCAACGCTACCTGAACGTCTGTTTGTAGCCATATTGAGAGAAATCAGGTATCAAGTGTCAATCTTCTTACATCCAAAAGCGCGTACTCCGCGCTGTCAGTTAGCCACATCCTTTGACCAATTCCAGCAACGTGATCTGCATATAAATCAGACCACTCTGTACCGCGTGCTAACCTCAATGAATCATTGCCGCTTTGCGCTGACCCCACATACCGAGTAGGAATAAAACCAGGCATACTGCCACCACTAACTAAAGTGATCTCACATGCAGCCCATACAAAGTCACGTAAGTCCTGTGGTTTCTCAAAATTTATTTGCTTAATCGAAGAAAAAGGCACCCAGTAATATGTGCCGTTAGCTAGCAGCTCGCAGACAGGCCCTAAGCGTGAGTCGGAATCAGCCACCCATTCAAAATTTTGGTCGTTAATTTGTCCTGAAGTGGTGGGGGCTGCATCAAACGCCTGAGCACGCAGCTCAGCAGCCGCTGTTGCATCACCCTCAGCCAACCGCTTCATCGCATCCACCAACCATCCAATCCACGGTGCAGGTTCACCTAAAATATTTGGGATTTTTCTTCCAGCAAACACCTCTTCGCGGAAGACCTCACACTGAATTGCTTCACGATAGGCCTTGGCCATGGGCGTGGCCTTTATGTCCAATTGAGCGCACAGCTGCAATTGTTCTAAAGACTTTTGCCAATCACCGAGAACTGCCAAGAACTGAAAGTAATAAACACGCAGCGCTAATTTTCCTGGCTCTGACCGTATTGCCTCCTTGAGCTCCGCAAGCTGCTCATCAAGAGGGCGTTGATGACTAAATTTAAGCATCTAAAAATCCAAAGTAATTTCTAATTAATTACAGCATTTATTAATAACACCAACTTCATAAATGGCATGAAACTTATAGTCGAAGTGACTAGTAAAAGCTTGCATTTATTGCAACAAATTAATGCATTAACAGTAATTTTAAGGTTGGATTGATGGGTTTTATATTTAACAACTTTTCAGCAGTGCTACCGTCTAGCCATCAAACCAAAGCACGCCCACAAGAACAATATTGTTATGAATATTGATCTGGGCACAAACACATTATGCTTAGATCGTACCAGTACCAAAAACCAATTGGTAGCAATTGCGCCTCATCTCCCGATGAGGCGCCAATCAAAGATGCACACAAGGAAAATTGAAAAAGTCGAAGATTAAAATATTAACCTTCAGCATCCTTGACTGATGGAAGCTTAGAAACCAAGCGCAGAGAGACTGTTAAACCTTCAAGCTGATAATGAGGACGCAGGAAAAATTTAGATGTATAGTACCCTGGATTTCCTTCAACCTCTTCAACTTGAACTTCCGCAGCAGCCAATGGTTTACGAGCTTTCGTTTCCTGCGACGAGTTGGCCGGATCGCCATCTACATAATTCAAGATCCAGTCATTCAACCAACGCTCCATATCATTGCGCTCTTTGAATGAGCCAATTTTATCGCGCACAATACATTTCAGATAATGAGCAAATCGACAGCAGGCAAACATGTAAGGCAAGCGAGCTGACAAATTAGCATTCGCCGTTGCGTCTGCATCGTAATACTCAGCAGGTTTGTTCAAAGACTGTGCGCCAATGAACGCTGCTACGTCAGAGTTTTTACGATGAACCAATGGCATAAAACCATTCTTCGCCAATTCTGCTTCTCGTCGATCGCTAATTGCAATTTCCGTGGGGCATTTCATATCTACGCCACCATCGTCTGTAGGGAATGTGTGCGCAGGCAGATTATCTACTGCACCGCCAGACTCCACGCCGCGAATCGCAGTACACCAACCATAATATTTAAAGGATCTGTTGATATTCACTGCCATTGCATAAGCGGAATTAGACCAGCAGTATTTCGAATGATCGCCGCCATCCGTTTCTTCTTCAAAGTCAAACTCATCTACTGGATTTGTTTTAGCACCGTATGGCAAACGTGACAAGTAACGGGGCATTGCTAAACCGATGTATTTCGAATCATCCGATTCGCGCAAACTACGCCAGGCCGCATACTCAGTATTCGTAAAAATCTTGGTCAAATCGCGTGGGTTGGCTAATTCTTGCCAAGACTCCATTTGCATCAAAGCCGGAGATGCACCAGAAATAAATGGACAGTGCGCTGCCGCAGAAACTTTAGCCATTTCCCCAAGCAACTCAACATCTGGTGGACTATGGTCAAAATGGTAATCACCAACAAGACAGCCAAAAGGTTCACCACCAAATTGGCCATACTCTTCTTCGTAAACTTTCTTAAATATTGGACTTTGATCCCAACCGACGCCTTTGTAGCGCCGCATATTACGATGGAGCTCCTTCTTCGTGATATTCATAACACGAATCTTTAACATCTCATCAACTTCGGTATTTGTCACCAAATGATGCAATCCACGCCATGCTCCTTCTAACTGCTGAAACTCAGTATGGTGAATAATTTGATTAACCTGCTCGGATAACTTGCGGTCAATTTCAGCAATAATGGCCTGAACTGTTTGGTATGCATCATTTGAGATAGTGGCAGCAGAAGCAAGCGCTTGCTGAGCCAAAGTTTGGACAGCAGCCTCAACCGCATCGCGAGCCTGATCTGTTTTAGGCTTGAACTCTTTTTGTAACAACGATGAGAACTCACTACCCTCCATTAACTGGGTAGAAGTACTCTTTTCGGTTTGAATAGCACTCATAGTTTTATCCGTCCTTCAAATTTCAAACAGTTCCATCAGGAGATTTTTCGTTGGAATCTGTAATTTTTGGTGTTGTTGCCAAGGATTTTAGTAGAGCGGGGTTCTGCAAAACCTGATTAATAAGCTCTTCGGCGCCCTGTTTTCCATCCATATATGACAGAAGATTGTGCAATTGTGTCCGTGCATCCAGCAGCGAATTCAGAGCACCGACTTTTCTCGCTATAGCAGCAGGAGAAAAATCATCCATGCTTTCGAATGTAAGATCAATATGCAGTCGACCGTCCCCGGTCAATGTATTTGGAACATTAAAAGATACACGGGGCTTCACTGCTTTCATGCGTGCATCAAAATTATCAATATCAATTTCAAGAAATTTGCGGTCAGCAATTTCTGGAAGTGGATCAACTGGTTTACCAGAAAGGTCTGCCATAACACCCATTACAAATGGGATTTGAACCTTTTTCTCTGATCCATATATCTCAACGTCGTACTCAATTTGTACACGCGGCGCACGATTGCGCGCAATAAATTTTTGGCCACTCTTGCCGACTTTAGTTAATGCCATTGCGCACCTCTTATATTATAAAAACAAGATTTAATTTATTCAAAAAAAGCAAATTATGCATCTGATTTATCCAGCAGGATAATCGATTAGATGTTATTTAATTTTATGATTGCAGATGTTCTTGCTTGGGAGACGAATTGGATCGGTGGATCACAAGTTGCTCACACACATAAACACAACCAATTGTTTAGACCACCTTCGCAGTATGCCAAGTATCTTGGCTTGAACAAGCTTTTCCACCAATTGTTACAGATCGTTTGTGATCATGGTTCATGTGGTCCACGAATGATGTTTTCAACATGTGCCAAGCTATCTGGTGACAACTCCCTAAGTATGTCAACAAACCCCATGCGCATGAGTCTGGCAGCTCTGCGAATCAACATCGGCGCAGGGTTCGTTGGCTCATTTGCTTCGACAAATGCAGCAACCGCCAAAAGTTGTGCGATAGCATCTTCACGGTTACGTAACTGTCCTGGCTGAGCTTCAGAAACAGCGTTAATTACTGTAGCTGCCGTTCCGTCAGCGGCTGCTTCCATTTGAACAGAGATACCTATGGACAAATTGGCTGGTATTAGCTCTTTGAGAACACCAAGCAATGATCGTAGGTTATCTGTTTCGGGACGTTGTGCGCCTGGCAATCTAGCAATACACCAATCATTGATCCGCCCTAAAGCATCAGCTGACTTAGAGACTGCGTCCATAAGTGGGTTTTGAGCTTGTACAGCATCTTGCACAGCTATCTTTAGCTGGTCCAAGGACATCTTGCTGCCACCCTCTACAGGGCTTCCCCGAACAAGGGCTTCTGCCTCACGTACACCTACAACGCCAGCTGATGAGCGCAAGAAATCAGCTTGCCTTAAATCTCGCAAAAAACCAGGCACCTCGTTCAATGATGAAACCGCGTTCATCCGCATAAAATGGTCACCATCTTCAGGCAAAGGGTGAATCTCCTCCCAATAACGCTCCAATGAACTTTGCAACATCTCTAGACCGGATGACAAACCTAGCAAACCTCTAACGTTTACCCACGCCCGACATAGCGACACAAGTACTCGCACATCCTTAGTGCGTGCAAGAAGCGCAACCGCTCGTCGCTCAACATCTCTCCAATCTGGCGGTTCTGCGGGAATAACAGTATCTCCAAACTGCTGCTCACTCTTTCCCCGCGCAGCATTCTCAAGCGCCAAGAAATCTTGGTCATACGTTAGATCTGGACCACATGGTGGCTCGACCAAAATCGGAGACAATAAGTTATCAACATCAATCATCATGTCGCACAAGTAATAGGCTACTAGAATTTTTCTGATAGCTGAAATTTTTGAAATAACTGCGTAAAAAGCGCTTGATTAAAGAGTCCTTTACACACTAAATCTCTGTAAGTTGAGGTCGAGGTTGGAGAAACCCACCAAACACTCGTTTTAGAAAACTTATCCGTAACAAGATCACGCCAAGGTAAACTTGGCAAACAAACAGGATGAACTTGCTCATAAGACCGGCTCGCAGCATTTAAATCAGCCAGTAACTCACTAATTAAAGAATTTTTAACCTGCCCAGCAGGCGAAACAAATGGCCATGTCAGATCTGCAAGTCGACTGTCCATGGCCTCTGCCGTAAGTGCAAGCCGCTGCGCATCAATAATAGCTGAACGCGCAGCAGTAAAAAACTGCACCAATTCCGTATCAAGCGCAAGAATTGAATCAGACTCCTCAGCCAAAGCCAATATGCTAATTGGATAGTATCTACCAACACGATCCATACTTGGCGCAACAACACCACACGTGATTTTTCCCAAAACAAGGGCAGGAGCAACAAAAAACCAGCAGGGAGCCTGAACGAATTGCTGCTCCCAATTTGAAGGATCATTTTTACGCAGTTGATCAAGCCCAGCACTAAGCCAAAGATCCCAATCAGACACAATCGCATGAGGCATACGACGACCTGCAAAATCGCCTAGCCCAGGCAATTTGCCAAACCATGCGGCTCTTGGCCCATGAATATTTTGAATCATAAATTGTTTGGGCACTCAAACTCCTCCATTGCTTTTAAGCGGAAGGGGTTCAGCACACTGCTAGTCGTAACTTCGAATTTTAATTTTTTACCATCAATACTGAAAACGGCTATAAATCGTTCTGGAGCATTACCAGGTAAAACCTGTGCCTTATCAAAAAGTCTGTGCAATGCCCATGGTCCTTCTGTCAGCAGGCCGGTATTTTCTGCGCCAAGCGATGAGATTTGCAAACGAACTTGCCCTGTTCCACGTACTCCTGGCCAATTAACAGACTTAGGAATTTGGGGACCATGCTGGTAACGTAAAATCTCACCATCCACATCTAAAACCATCTGTGATATTGAGGCATCCATTTCCATTGGCTTTATGTCCAAACGAATGTTTGGAGCTTTCCCACCAGAACGAAAGTAAACATCACGTATTATTGCCGCACGCTGAAAAGCTACCAAAGATGATGATCCGCCGACAGGTGAACCATCGATACCTTGCTTAAAGGTCCATGATGGACCGGATATATCAACCATAGGCTGCAAGTTATTGCGAAAGAACTCATCCATCGCGCCACCAACAGAAAATAATCTCGCAAAATCATCAGCCGTCACGTCTCTTGTAGCACTACGTGTAAAAGGATAACGTCCTAAAACAGAACGGCGACAAAAATCTCCAATCGTAGCATTCAAGTTAACACCCAAAGTACTTCTAACATCTCGACCGACAAATGCGGAAGTAGCGACAGCTAGTTCCTCATACATCTGGTTCAATGGCGGCGGCACCCTTTTGCTTTCTGCACGAACCTTTTCTAACGTGGCAGCCAGTGATGGTGGAACAGAACCACCCGCTTTGACTTGTTGACGAGCAGACGCAATCACGGCTGCTGCCTCATTCATAACTTGCAAACTCAACGCTATTGGTGATGGCCCAGCACCACCATTATTGGCAGCCAAACGCCTGTACTCCCGAAATCTAAAATCAACAATATCGGCTTCAAGCGTTCCAGTAGCAATAATTCCGCCCACATTTACCTTCTTACCAGTCAAGCGACTAAGTTGCTCTTGCTCTTCTTTTATTCGGTTTAACTTATCACCAAGCCAACTACTGCTACTACTAGCTCCTGGATCGCCACTACCAGGCTTAACAGCAAGTGTTGTTTCTTTGGCGACAGCTCGAATAAACTGCTCCAAACCAGAATTTGCTGAGGAATATAAACGCGCTTGCTCTCCAGCCTGTTCTAACGAAAGCGTACGAATAGGCTTAACATCTGCCAAAAAATCTTCCCAAAGTTTGGCATATTCCATTAAATAAAGGCGTTTAACCTCATTGGCTAACTGTCCGGTAAGTACTTCATTTGCGGTACTACGCTTACCATCTGCTTGCCCCAAAACCCAGCCCTCTTCTTTTGAAAGCAATGCTGTAATTTTCGGCAACTCATGGGTAAAAACACCATGGTAGCCATCATATGTAAATAGTCCAGAAATTCCTTGCGTAAGTGGTCGTCCGCTTTGTCTATTAAAAATCTGCGGTGCTTCAGGACCACTCGCTCGAACTACTGTGAAGTCAGGCGGTAATCCATTACCAGTTAATAAAAGCTGCTTGAGCCGACTGTAGGCTCTTTGTGCTGGCGACATCTGAGCCAATCTTTGTCGAACATCAGATACAAGCTGCGCATCGATTGGAATAGGTGAAACAATTACCCTATCTTCAAGCAAGCGATTCAAATGATCCGTAAGCCGTTCAACTATTCCAGCTTGAACAAGCTGAGGCGGCAAGGTCTGATACCAATCATTTCTTAACCAAGCAGTAACCGACTTCGCATCGAAACGCTCAGGTTCAAACAGCATTAGATAGACTTTCAACGCCTCATAACTTGCCTCTGGATTATTCGTTGCAACACTCTGCAGTGAGCTCCTCATTTGGCGTGATAAACGTGGCAACCATGCATCTTCGAGTAAACGCAGATAAGTCGCATCAGCTGCTGTTTGAACCTTTGGCACTTGAAGCAAGCCAAATCTCCAGCCGATAGGTGCTGAATCCCCCTGATAACGCTGACTAGTTGCAACAGATCTCGCATGGTCTAATAAAGGCAGCAAAGCTACAAGATTCTCTGGATCAGCTTTAGCTGCCTCATCAACTGCATGCTGCAATGTGCCAACGTTTTCTTTGACTTCTCCAAGATAACCCAAATTGTTATCGTGACTCCAAAACCATGCTGCCGTTATACCAATGAGCGACAGTACAACTCCGATCAATCCTCCCGCCTGCAACAACCACAGTTGGCGTTCTTTTTTCGCATTACGCCCTGTCAAACCTGCTTCATTGAACATTACACCTTTAAATAAGGTTTCAATGAAATAGCTTTTACCTCCCTGACCAGCAACTGGAGCAGATGTAGTCGAAGGTGCAGAAAATCTACGCGCCAAAGCTGACATAACACGGTCAAATGGCATTCCTTCTTGCGTGCCACTTGTCAGATAAACACCGCGGAGGAGAGGCTTTTCTTTGAAGCTAGAGGAGGCAAAAATAGCTCTCAATGTATCGTCAACAACCTCACGCAAGCCAACAAACTGCTGTGGCAAGGCATAAATAAGACCTCTACGCGTTAGATCCGGTTCTGCTAAAAGTCGTTGCGGTAACAATCGATTAATTTGCTTCGATAGAAGATCAAATTCCGACGCATAACGAGTGATCGGGTCCAGCTGCGAACCATTATCGTTATAAGGATGGGTGAAGCCCCAAACTTGAGCACGCTCCTCCCGGGTCATCGGACCAAAAAACTCATTGAATCCAGCCAACAAATCAGCTTTAGTAATTAAAACATATACCGGAAATTTGATCTCTAAATGTTCACACAACTCCCCAAGACGTAGGCCTATAACATGCGCCAAATGCTGACGTTCTTTTTCGCTGCTACTTAACAGTTCTTGGATACTCAGTGTTACTAGGACACCATTTACTGGTTGTCGCCCACGAAAACGCCTTAATAAATCCAAAAAACCTGTCCAAGCAGCCTTATCATGCTCCGCATCGCTTTCTTGAGTGGTATAGCGTCCAGCAGTATCCAACAAGACTGCCTCATCGGTAAACCACCAGTCACAATTTCTTGTCCCACCGACGCCTCGAATCGACCCTTTACCAAACTTCTCTGCCAACGGAAAGTTTAATCCTGAATTTACCAAAGCAGTCGTTTTTCCAGATCCTGGCGATCCAATAATCAAATACCATGGCAGCTGATACACATATCGCTTAGTCAACTTACCAAAAAAACCGCCCTCTGTTTGACCAAAACGTGTTTTACTTAAAACTTGTATTGCATCTTTAAATCGACCTTCAAGCTCACGAACTTCTTCTGCAACTGGCCCCAATACAGGTTGTGGATTTTGATTAGATGTGAAACGAACCAAAGCACCCAGCATCCGGGTGTTCATACTATGCGACCGCCACAAACCAATAGAAATCTTTAAGAACCACAAGGCAAAAATGCAGGCTATCAACCACCAGCGCACACGCTCGCTTTCTAATGGTTGGTATGGCTTTATATAAAAGAGCGGTCCAATAAACCAAATTACCAGGCTCAATAAAACAAGCCCAATAAAAGTCAACGTGATTCGATTGAACAAAAATTGCCCGATACGTCTAAACATGAGTCTATCTCGCGGAATTACCGGTTAAATTTTGTGAAATACTCGGGATATTTTGCAACTCACTATCACGCACCTGTGGGGAAACTAGAAGAATAATCTCAACACGCCTATTTCTAGCCTTGCCATCAGGTGTTGTATTGGGAGCAATTGGATCTGCATCAGCGCGCCCCTCTGAACGGATGCGTCCGCTTTCACGGACATGGAGCGCAAGCATTTCGGAAACAGCCTGAGCTCTTTCTTGCGATAAATGCCAATTTGATGGGAAACGTGCAGTACGAATTGGGGAGTTGTCTGTGTAGCCGTTGACTACAACTTTACCCGGCACCTCGTTCAATGCAACTGCAACTCGCTCAATTACCCTTGTATATCGGGGTTTAACCAGCGTCGATCCTGGGTCAAATAGGCCATCTCCACGAAGAATAATAGTACTTCTGTCAATAGCATCGTTAACCTCTACTAACCCTTCACGAATTTCTGGTTCAAGAAATTGACGCAAGCGTGGTTTCACAATTGCCATGTGTGCGGCTTCCTGGATCTTTGGAAAACGAACACTATTAATAGCAGAAAATAAATCGTCTGACTGCGCTGCCAGACGGTAAGTAAACCATAAGAAAATCAAAAAACCTATTAATGCAGCAGTGGTCATCGCCACCCACAAAGGAATCAACGTCCAAGGTGGAGTAGCTTTCCGTTCTACACCTTTCCAGTTAATTGACAACGCACCTGTCCTATCCCCACGAGTAGTTTCAATTACCTGAAGTAACCTTGCTTTTAAAGTTTCGAGTTGACTGCGGCCATTCTCAATAACACGATAACGCCCTTCTAGGCCCAACATTAAGCAGTAATACATCAACTCAATCAAATCAATGTGTTGATGTGGTGTTTGCACTAGTTTGGCCAATAACTGGAAAAACTTTTCCCCCCCCCAAGTTTCATTGTGCAAAGCAACCAGCAAACTATGGCGTGGCCAGACACCCGACCCCCCCCAAGGAGTTTGTGCAGCAGTTTCATCAATTGCCGTACAAATACAATAACGGGCACCAATGATTGTTTCAAGTGGCACACCAGATGCACCAGCCTTTCGTTCGAATTCTCTGATAGTTTCAAGCAAAAATTGTTGAAATCCACCAGGATCACCATTTGTAGCCATCGCGCGAATTTGAGGAATCAGATTCAGCAAAGCATTGGCCGCTGAGACTAGAGGGTTTCCACCGCTAATGACATCTGGCAAATCTGAGCGCTGCACACCACCTCTGGCAGCTATTGCCGCAGTCATCAATCCTCCATCAGCACTTGTATTGAGTGGAGATGTTGGTTGTACTCCCAACATAGTGTCGAAATGGGTTGTCGACATAGTTTTCCGTTCATTCCGTTCTTATTTATTCTTCACAAAGACCCAAAAAGCCCAATTCAAAATTGTTAAGTTCAACGGAAGTTTTCATTCATAAAATTTTGCTTGGATAAATTATCGTCGTATTGCCCAGAATTCGAGCTCTAACTCTGGAAACTCTCCCGATATATGCATTGCCAAACCGCCAGAACTCTCAAGTTGACGCCATAAATCGTGCTGAGTATCCAACTGAAAGTATGAATACCCCCCGTGGTAAGGAATTTCTCTCGGAGCAACTGGTAATGATCGGAGTGTTACCCCTGGCAAATGCAAATTCACCAAATCACGAATTTTCTCAACTGGACCCATCTTTGTTTGTGTTGGGAAATGCGCACGCAAGAAATCTACAGTGGTTTGCGCATGAACAGCCAAAACAAAGTCGCAAGTAGTCAATAGATCCGTACTAGGAATCAAAGCAACACGCACACCATATTGGCGTTCTTGCAACTCGATTTGAATCGCATTTTGCTCTAAGACTGACGACAAGCTACGTCTAAGCTCAAACATCAATGGTGGGAAGCAACGTCTCAAATCATCGTGATCGTATGTTGGCATTTCCGCTGGGCGTCGTTGTTCACGGGTAAACGTTGATACATCACCAGCCATCTTTAACAATTCGTCAAATAATCTCTCAGGGTGAATTGATCGAACATCAATCCAGTGCGCGACAGCACACTCCCAACGATTGATGAATTGAAGCATTAAGAAATCACCAACCTCGCCGACTCCACCGCGACCAGGTTGTCTTAGTCTTTCTTGTAAAGCAGCACCCCGCTGCTTCAGCAGCCCATGCAATTCTCGACAAAAAACGAATAAATTAGAAATCTCTGAGTTATTAACTACAGTAGGTATGAATTGCGAATCTAGCAATAACGAGCCATCTGCACGCCTCTCAATAACATGGGCAACGGCTAAACTCACCCAACCTTCAGTAATATCTGGTGCCGCCCTCAAAGTCAGTCGTGTTTGCCCAAGTTGGAGCTCCGCTGGCTGGGCGCCCACATCATTGACATCCGCCACTTCTGCAACTTGTGCCTCATACCTCGCCATAGCGGTTTCAGTTGCACCAAAAGTGACTTCAGAACCTGTACGACGTTTGAGTGGTAAAGACAAATATACCAAGAGGTCTTTAGCGTTTTTGCCGATTTCTAAGGCAGGTGGCAATTCGTCATCAACTGGAATATTGAAGGGTGTTCCATCAGGCAACAAGCCCTGCGCAGACAACAAACCAATCTTGCCCAAAGCCAGAAGTTCTGTGTCTAGCGTGATTTCTGAAAACCCCCAAAAAAAAGGCTGGGCAACCCGTGCTCGAGCCTGAACTAAGAAGTCAAGATACCGCTCCTGCTGCTGAAAATGCTGAGGCCGCAGGAACATCCCTTCAGCCCAAACCACTTTACGTTGCCAAACCATGCTATTGCCTTACTTCTTGTTGGAGTTGAATACGAACACCATCCCTTGACACTACTACAAGGTAGTGAACGGGTTTCAACCGTGCTGTTGGACCCAAACCAAACCATCTTCTGCGCATTTCGACAGAGTTGGGTGAATCAATCAACGCACGCCAAGTGCTTCGCTCTAAGTCGCGGTACGCTGCAAACAGACCGAATGCACGTACATCTTGATTACCTTTCCGCTCAAATACACGCCTCTCACCTGGAGCAATTAAAAACTCATCACGACGAACAAAGTCTCCTCCTAATTGAGCTTCATCCTTATCTTGCAAATCGAGAAAACCGGTCCGCTCAAAAGCTGCAGCAGCCCTTAACTCATAGAATCGCAGAAGTACTGGTTTGGGTATACCATTAACATCGGGATTAAGATTTCTATCAGCAACAACCTCAAAAATAGCCGCAGGAACAGCTGTAGGAGTTGGGTCGTCAGGCCGGCTAATTGAACTAACCAAACCACAGCCGGTCAGAAAAACAGCCCCCCAAATGGTGAAATAAATTGCAATCGATGAAAGGCGACGATTCGTTATCATAAACAATCTTTCATGCAGAAAAGATACGAAAAAAGTAGATTTCAGAGAAGATCACAAATAAAGGCATTTAGCTAACTTCTTTAACATTCGAAGAAACCCACACAGCAAATCCACTCAAGTTATCCTGATGTGCTTTTCCTTTTGCCATAACAAAATCAGCCATACTGGATAACCAAGTATCTGGAGCATCCGCATCCATCAGCATAGCTTCCATATCTGCCTCTAATACGTTCTCCCACAAACCATCAGTACATAACAAGAATGCATCTCCCTCTTGCAATTCAATCGGCTGTTGCAGCACTGTTGGGGGAACCTGAGACTCTGCTCCTATTGCACCAGCTAAAACACTTCGATTTGGCAAACTGCGTAAATCCTCATCCGTGTACACCCCAGCCTGTCGCAGTTGCTGCACCACACTGTGATCTTCTGTTATTCGGTGAATCTTTCCAGAGCGAAACCAATAAAGCCGTGAGTCACCCCAATGCGCCCAAAGTGTGCGACCGGTTATTGGCTCAATACACAGCAATACAACTGTGGCGCACATGTGCTTGCGAGAAACAGATGTCGGTTGCTCGTGAGAAACCACATGCTCAGCCAAAGAAATTAACGAGGCCAACCCAACAGAGGCAAATAATGGATTGTCATGAAACCCACCCAAGACAGCATCTACTGTTAGCCTAGCAGCCAATGCACCATTTCCATGCCCTCCTGCTCCATCAGCCAGGGCACAACAAAAACCACGTTCGCCCAAATCAATTAATCCCAAATAATCTTCATTAGTGGCACGCCCGCCCCGCTCTGAAAGAGAAGAAACAATCAACTTAAAACGATGTTGTTCGCCTGCAATATAAGCAATCATGGTCAGTTTTTCGTCGAATCAACAGCTGCGTCGTATGCCTTAACAAACGCCTCTCCAGAAAATGCAGCCAAATCATCTTCTGCATGGCGACTGATATCGGTATAGCGTTGTTTATAATCATCCCAAAGGGCTGCCTTCTGAGCGGTACTTGAAATTTTAGTGATTAAGCTACCACCCGTTTCAAATTTTTTCTCTAACTCTGCAGGATCCAATCTTGCTAATGCTTCTGCATATGCAGCTCTAATGCCGGCCATCAAAGCCAATTGATGGATTTGCAAATCAAAATATGCCTCTTTCATAGCCGGAATCGGCTTCATAAATCCAGGAAAATTTTGGCCCACCATTTGCATGATAACTCCATCTGCATTGGGCAAAAACTTTAAGGGATTATTTTCTTTTGGGGATATAATCGTAACATCCGATCTGAACTCACGCTTGATTTCAGATCTGGCTGCTAGTAAATCCATCGTGCCTTGAACAGCCGTCCTAAATGCCTCACCAAATTGATGCATAAAATCGGTGGTCATGGATACCTCAGATACTCGACGAGGTTCAAGACCTGCACCAGCCAAGAAAGCATCAATCAAAGAGTTGGTTTCAATTTGCGCAACATCTCTCTTAGGAAGAGTTTTATCAACTGAGTCTGATTGAACAGGCAGAGACAAAGTTGCTAATTCTGCCGAATTTGTTTGATCGATCAAGTGCCGATGAGCAAATACATGAGACTCTTTTACATGGTCTAAAATCTTATTCTGCTTAACATCACTTTTTATATCTTGTCGCTCCACGGCAATATTTGATGCCGCATGCAGAGGGTTTACTCGGATCGCATCAACGGAATGTGCAGACTCAGTATTTGAATTACCAAAATCCACCTCTTCTTGTTTTTTTCTTGACACATCAATGGCGCCACTCACCCGTTCTTGATTCATCCCCAATAAATCATCTTCAACAGGATCAACACTTAATAGTTGATTATCGACATTCACACCTTTTGGCAAATTAAACACTTGCACCAACTGTGACCCACGGTCATGCCAACCCGCATCTGACGATAAAATATCATTTGCACCAGCACCTCCAAACAAGCTCAAGGGATCCAACTGCGTTTTTGGATCTAGAGACTCGGGTAAGCCACTATGGGCTGGGTTATCTAATTCTTTATCAATAGCGCCTTTAAGCGGCAAAGACTTAATTAACTCATCAGCAGATATATTGGCCACATCGGCCAACTCCTGGGCAGGCAATCCCCCAGCCCAATGATCACTATTTTCAGCCTCGCGATTTTTATCAGGCGCAAATGGATCGAAATCATCTGGGATAATTAACGGACGATTCCCCTTTGGCTGGGCATGAGGGCGCTCAATATTGGCAAGACCAAAGTAGTCAGTTGACTCTTTTGGATTTGCTGGAGATGAATTTCCAAGCAACTTCTTGGATTGATCCTCTGGAGATAGATTTTTTTCATCCAAAGCCCCCTGCGATAACAATGAATTTTCCGACCCCAAAGGTTCAGAATCAAGGGCTTTTGTTGAATTTAATGAGCCAATATTTTTTTCATTTGTCGATGCAATTGACTCTTCGTTTCGACGGCCCAAAATTGCAAATGGATTTTGCTCAACACCACCAGAGGCTTCAGAAAAAATATCTCCGTCCACCTGCTTAATTGCATCAGACTTAATTACCACCTCTGGTAAAAACTCATGCTCAGATGTATGTATTACGGCCGGAGGCGCAGATACTGTATTTTTTACTAGGTTCTGTTCAAGTAATTCATGGCGTGGCGCATTAGCCTCTTTAATTAAACTAGCATTATCATCATAGTTGGTGGTATCTCCTGGCAGGATAGCTCTCATCTTATAAGGGCCAATGCGTACCACAGCACCTATCTTCAAAGTAACCTCTTGCCCTGACGCTAGCTCTATATCGTCCACGTAAATGGGGCGTCGCTCACACAAATTAGCAATATAGGCAGCATCCATTTCGAGGCGTACCATTGCATGCACTCTGGCAACCCCAGCATCGGTATCGAGTAGTACTAGCTTATTTTGCCCACCTCGCCCGATGGTCCCCCCCGCCACACCAAAAACGGACGACCAGTGGCGATCGACAGAAGAGCCATTTAATTGCTCTACTCGAAGTTCAATCTTTTCCATCGAATAACTATTCTTGAGTTTCTGACATCGATCGAATTGACGAAAGCCAATCGAACGCCCAGCATTCATAGGGCAGATAAAAATTCACTTTCTGGATGGCCGCTTATTACGCGCTGCGTTTCGTGCATTGTTAAACTCTCTGCCCCATACTGGGTGCCCACGTTCAGCCTCAGTTAACTGAAACGTTGGATCCAGATCAAGCGCAGTATCAAAATGCTGACGACATTGGCGCGCACGACCAGAGGCGCAGTGACTAAAAGCCAAGAATTTCTGTACTTTTACCAATGAACTAAGCGGTAGCTCAGGTGCACCTACAAGGGTTGTAAGCGCCGAGATCGCATCATCGTATCGCCCGTCAGCATAAATCTCTAAAGCAGCGGCCAGCGCTTGCTCTTTTTGAGCAGTCGGGTCTAAGGGTTTAACAGGCTCTGGTGGAGGTTCTACTACTTGAGTTGGAGGCGCCACAGGGGCTACTTCTGGTGGTACCTTTTGTGTTGTTTGACATGCGCCAAGCATCAACACCAACAAAAAACCCAGAAAGCTACGAAACATTTTTTCCATCATTTCACCTAGAGTCAAAGTCATGTGTAATCGTTACAGGATTACCGTTAATAATTTCAACTACCCTTTTGATACTTTCAAAACCTGGGTTAGTTAGCTCTACCGTGCGCGTACCCGCTGGCAACGATAGTTCTGTTAATGGGGGGGTAACGCCCAACCTTCGCCCATCAACATTGACAAACGCCCAAGGGAAAACCTTCAGCCGGACATTGATACCCGATCGGTCTGGCCGATCAGACTGTGATCGCACGCCAAAACTCGGGCTTGTTGATAAATTCCCCACAGCACCCGCCAAGTTAAGGGGCGTAATACTTACCACGACAGAGCTGTTCAACGCAAAAGACTGCGAAGCCGGCCCCAAAAGACTGGATGTAGAACCGCTGAATGCACCCGCGCAGCGGCCTCCCCACTGTGATCGCGCTCTCAAGTAAGCATCACGCCAAGGCGTACCTTGAATCTCGTAGGCATCCAATGAGAACGATGGCCTTGCTGCAAACGCAGCCTGAAATTCGGCCTCACAGCGAGACCATTCCTTCTGGCTGCAAGATACAAAAGCCAAATATTTGTGGGCTGAAGCACGCTCTTGTGTATTACCTAGCCCAGCAAACAAAGCTGCTTGCAATGCACGTTCGGCTTGTTTGAATTTTTTTGCGTCGAACAAGGCAATGCCCTCGCCCAACATTGATCGACCGGGGGAAGCAGCCGAAGTGACTAGAGGACTTTCGGCACAATCATTCTCCCTCGCTACAGCAGTCCCACTGATCCATACCAGCAGGACAAGCAGCGCATAAATTTTTGTTGTTACCTTCAGTAAAAAGGGTTGCACTTGATCCCCGTCATTCAAATTTGTGACTCACGACGACGGACTCACCCTTCTTTACATGCACCTCTTTGACAATCGTCTTTGATGCAGGATTTGAAATCTCGATCATGTGGACACCTTCGGGCAAGTCCAACTGCGTCATTGGTGGTGATGCTCCTGCTGGTGAGCGATTGATCCGAATATTTCCCCAAGGCGAAACCCTAAAAACGACCTTACCCAAGTCAGCAGGCAGTGGTTTTTTTATTTCTGGCTTTGTAGTTTCTGGCTTACTTGTTTCTGCTGTTTGTTGAGCAACGCTGGACTGATTATTGGTAGTGCCTGCAACTTGCCTTGCAACATCTGCCGAGACAGACGACTGAGTGTTGTTGCCTGCATTAACGCCGCTACTTGTGACATTCAACGGCGTAGTATCAGATGGCTTAATTTCTGCTACTTCGTTGCCAGTTGATGCACCGGAAATAGCTGCCTCCGCTTGCTTTTGTTGGGCTGCCGCCTCTCGTAAAACGTTTAGTAATGTGCTGGCTTCGGCGGCATATTCGCTATCAGGGTATGCAGAAACAAAGGCTTCTAGTGTCTCTATAGATGGGGCTTGTTTAACCACCAACCATGCTTGGGCATGTGGCTCTTTAGATGTGTCTTGTGCACTATAAAAATGCCAAACCAGTGCTGACAACAATACAAAACATAGCAGCAAAATACCCAGCTGAATGTTGGCCCAACTGGACTTTCGGCCATTGTTGGCTACCGCTGCACCAGCTCCGTTTGCTCCCGCTGCAACGGTTGCTGCTGGTGTTGCTGCCCGCCTGTCCACCATGACCTTAAGCGGCTGATTTGGTGCTGGACTAGGGGCAGACTTTATTGCATCACTCGTTTTTTGCACACCATCTGATGGGTGTGCCACAGCACTTTGAGCACTAGATTGCCCACGCTCAACGCTCTGGGCAACCTTTGCACCAGGTATTGCCGCGGGCCCAGATGAAGAACGCACATTTGCATGCCCCTGCCCAGTTGAAGCTTGAGGTGTTGGCGGAGTCAGCGGCACGCCATTGATCATCAACGATGACATCAAGTCTTGGGCCGAATGCTTTGATGATGCAGTACTTTGTTCAGCCGCAATCAGTCGCCGGTCTACGGTTAATACATCCAGCGGTACAGGCTCAGAACCAGCCCAGCCCTGTGATGCTGGATTAGAAAACGTTTGTACACCCAGTAATGCCTTTAGCTCGGCAATTGACTGTGGTCGTTCTGACGGCTTGACTGCCAATGCACGGTGCACTCCATGCAAAAATTGGGCACTGAAACCTGGGTACTCCTGCGGCGTTAAGACCTTCAGTGGGTCACTGATCATTCTTGCTACCGAGGTAGCAGGCACCCTGCCGGTGATTGCAAAATGGAGCAAGGCTCCTAGCTGGTAGATGTCTGTCCAGGCGCCCTGCGGCATACCACCGTCGTCAGCGTACTGCTCAATAGGCGCATAGCCGGGTTTGAGCACCATTGTCAGTGCTTGCGTCATGTCGCCAATCACCCGCCTTGCAGCACCGAAATCTAGCAGTACAGGCACCCCCGTTGATTGCAGAAATATATTATCTGGCGCAATATCTCGGTGAAAACAATCTGCTGTATGCAGCATTTCAAGCACATCTAACAGAGGGCTTAATATCGCCGAGAGCCAGCGCTCATCGATTTTGCCTTTTTGCTCTGCAAGAAATGCTTTTAAAGTTTGGCCTTCATAATATCGCATCGCCATATAAGCGGTGCCATTGGCTTCAAAGAAGCGATATACATGCACTAATGCAGGATGCGAAAATTTTGCGAGTAATCGAGCCTCATTAATAAAACTTCTTAAGCCAGCATCAAAAGTACCTTTGTGCTGTGGGCGTACGTGCACTTGATTAGAAGACGTACGACCGGCCAGGGTTGCCGGCATGTATTCCTTGATCGCAACGACGCGGTCTAGACTTAAGTCTATGGCCCTGTAAACGATGCCAAAGCCACCCTCGCCCACAACGCCCTGCAAGCGATACTCGCCCACCTGAACGCCAGACCCGAGGCTGGTTGCTGAACCAACTAGTTCCATATTTTTTCCATCCCACACATACCTTCTGCTCACATCCAGTGATAACGGAACTGGTTTGCCAGCAGACAAGCGGGCCATCCAGGCTAATGCACTAGCAAAGTAAACGCCAACTGCGCCACGATTGAACACACATTGTTTGTTACCCAAACACACAAACGGCCATACGCGCACTTATGTAATTTGTAACGCAACAATGCCGTTGTGCAAGCGCATGACACCGGCCAAAAAATGACCCGAATCTATCAGCGCGACACACCGACCACCACTGAGCAGCGCCATCGCGCTCACTGGTAGTTCGTTGAAAACTGTAATTTGGATGTAAGTCTAACGCCTCTGCTGCGGCAACTTTGTGGCAGCTCTGACGCCACACACGCTGCTATTGGCCTGTTGGATTCAAACCCTTTGACCACAATCAATCGCTGGTTGCAAAAGTAAGAATTGTCTTATGATTGTTTGTCTCGTGCAAATACGACGAGAAACGTAGGGTTTAAAACGGCCAAACGTTGAATTTGTTGTGTACGGGCGGCAAGCAAACCAGCAATGGGTTATGGTCATACCGACCAAATGTGTATCTATTTGTATATTCTGAAACATAGTACACAGATTATCGTAACAAGGAAGGGAAAAAAATGTCAGTAGACATGTTTATGAAGGTAGAAGGTGCCAGCGGCGAGTCCAAAGACTCCAACCACACAGGCTGGACAGACATTGACTCGTTCACCTGGGGCGCCATTCAGCCCCACAGCATGTCCTCTGGTGGCGGTGCTGGTGTTGGTAAGGTTGCCTTCCAAGACCTGAACGTGGTCGCCAAAATGGACAAGTGCTACCCCGCTGTGCTCAAGCACTGCGCAACAGGTAAGCACCTTGGCAAAGTAGAAATCTCTCTGTGCAAGGCCGGTGGCAGCCAGATCGAGTACGGCAAGATCGAACTGACTGACGTGCTGGTAACCAGCGTGACCGTCAGCGGCACCAGCAGCGGCGAGTCCACTGTTGTGAACTACTCCTTCCAAGCCGCCAAGATCAAGACCCAGTACTGGGAACAAACCAACCAAGGTGGCAAGGGCGCCGAAAGCCAAATGGGCTTCGATATCAAGCAAAACAAAGAAGCCTGATCTCGCATCCCTTTTACAGCCCGATCTATCGGGCGCCTGGGCTATGCACCACAAGTGCATAGCCCTGTCACATCTGTTTTGCACTTACTGCACCACCCAGACACACTATGAGCAACCGCCGCGTCACCATCCAAACCCCCTTGGGCGATCAACTCAAGTTCCGGCTGATGAATGGCACGGAGGAGATCAGCACACTGTTTGCACTGGACGTCGACCTGCTCTCCGAGAGCAAATCCATCGACCCCAAAGCCCTTCTGGGCAAATCTGCCACGGTCGAGATAGAAATGGACGGCGGTGGCAAGCGCTACATAGACGGCATCGTCACACGCTTTGGCATGCAGGGCCAAGACTTCTCTAAGTACAGCTACCGCCTGCTGCTGCGCCCTTGGTTTTGGCTGGCCACGCGCAAAACCAACTTCAAGATCTTTCAGTTCAAAACCGTTCCCGACATCATTGATGAGGTGCTGGGCTCTTACGGTTACCCCTTCGAGAAAAAACTCACCCGCGCTTACCGCTCTTGGGACTACTGTGTGCAGTACTACGAGAGCGATCACAATTTTTTGGCCCGGCTGTGTGAGCTTGAGGGCATTTACTACTACTTTACCCACAGCAGCGGCCAGCACACTTTGGTGTTTGCCGATGACATCGTGGGCTCGCACCAGCCTTTGCCTGGTGGGGCCTCCATACCGTTTTACCCGCCCGAGAAGGCCGCTGTGCACGAAAAAGAGTGCATCTACTCTTGGCAACTGGGCCAAGAGATCCACTCGGGGCGGCACTTTAACGACGACTACGACTTTAAAAAGCCCCGCGCAGATTTGTCCAACATGCGGCAAATGCCCCCGGGGCATGCCCACGACCAATTTGAACGGTATGAGTGGCCCGGCGGTTACACCGAATTTACCGACGGCGAAACCTACGCCCGCATTCGCCTAGAAGAGCAGCTGAGCCCCCGCTCTCGCGTGATGGGCGTGTCTAACCACCGCGGCTTGGCACCGGGCTACACCACCACACTGACCAACTACCCGCGTGAGGATCAGAACCAGCAGTATTTGCTGCTGTCTGTGCATTACCACTTTGAAGAGAACGCCGAGGTCAGCGAGGGCATCAGCGGTAGCGCCGGGGCCAGTCAGGTCAGCAAGGGCTCGATTCAGCGCCTGACGCTCACAGCCCAGCCCACCAGCGTGGTTTACCGCCCCCAGCGCGTCACCCCCAAACCCCGCACCCAGGGGCCGCAGACGGCTGTGGTGGTGGGGCCGCCGGGCGAGGAGATTTGGGTGGACAAGTTTGGCCGGGTCAAGGTGCAGTTCCATTGGGACCGCATTGGCGCTATGGACGAGAACTCCTCTTGCTGGGTGCGGGTGTCTTCTACTTGGGCGGGCTCTAACTTTGGTGGCATTTTTATTCCGCGCATTGGCATGGAGGTGATCATTGACCACCTCAATGGCGATCCGGACTACCCGATCTTGACGGGGGTGGTTTACAACGCCAACAACATGCCGCCTTGGGATTTGCCGGCCAACGCCACGCAAAGCGGCTGGAAGACCAAGTCGAGCAAGGGCGGCGCGCCCGGTGCGGGCCTTAAAAACGGCCCGGGCGATGCCAACGTCATCCGCTTTGAGGACAAGGCAGGCGCCGAGCAGCTGTGGCTGCATGCGCAAAAGGATCAGCTCACTGAGGTGGAGAACGATGAGGACAAGTGGGTGGGCCACGACAGGCGCAAGAACGTGGACCACGATGAGACGACGGTGATTGGCAATGACCGTACTGAGACGGTGATGCACGATGAGACCATCACGGTGCACAACAACCGCACTGAGCGGGTGGATGTGAACGAGAAGATCAGCATTGGCGTGAACCGCGATGAGGATGTGGGGGTCAATGAGACGGTGACGATTGGGGTCAACCGTACCAAGACGATTGGGGTGAACGAGACGGACACCATTGGCACCAAGTGGGGCATTAGCGTTGGCAAGATCAAGACCGAGACGATTGGTCTGTTTAGCATGCAAAACATTGGCATTGCCAATATGCAAAACATTGGGGTGGCACGCATGACCAATATTGGCGTGGCTTACAACCTCAATGTGGGCATGTTCATGATGACCAATGTGGGGATGAATCAGAGCACCACGGTGGGGATGGACAGAACGGTGACGGTGTCTAAGAACCAGACTACCAAGGTGGGCAAGAAGTACGCGATTACCGCAGGCGATGAGTTGTCTATCACCGTGGGGGCCGCTAGCTTGGTGATGAAGAAGGATGGGACGATTACCATCAATGGCAAGGATATTTCTGTAAAAGCATCAGGAGATATCACTGAAAAAGCTAGCGGCAATATCATCATTAAAGGAAGTCAGACCGATGTCAATTGACACCGGTACACAGCTTGATCTGGTCGATCAATACGCCGATGTTCTGGACTTGAACTGGCGACGACGTTGCCATTTAATGCGCTCGCATGTGGTTAATTTCTCGGCATTAGTCAACTGGGATGAGCGCATTCGAATCAGTATGACCGCCCTGAAAGAACTTGATGCTTGTGCTCGCCCCCAACTGCGAAGGCGCTTGAATGAGCCCTTATTAGCAGGCGAGTTGTTTTCGATTGGTCTTTATGGTTTCTTGGTAAACGACACGGATCTGATCCAAGCCACCAACGCTATCGCCCGAAGTCTGCCCCACTTGAATGCAGCATGGTTTGCTGCGATGCAATGGGCACCAAGTTCCGATTGCTTACAGCAAACAATTGGTCATCTGGCGGTAGATCAGCAAATGGAAATACTCGCCTCAAGGCGGGGCAATGCTGCCAAAAGCACAATACAGATACAGCACTTGTTTGAGCGCGCAAATGCAGCACCTATGAATCTAGAAACGATTCGTGCGGCGTTAACGCTGGTTCGGGTAATGGCTGACAAAACGCGTTTAAGTGTTGCGAACTATTTCCTCTCGCATGAGCATGCGGGCGTTCGTCTAGATGCGGCACGTGCAGTACTGGTATTGGGTTCAGGTCGAGACCAACGCCACAGCTCTTTTGATGTCTTGATCTCACTGGTGGAGGGTGAGGACTTCGTCTTGAGAGAATTGGCTATCCAAAGCTTGGCACTTCATTGGGATGACCCACAGGTTGTGCGCACCAAAGTGACCACAGTCTTGCAGCGCTTGGCGGATCGCTGCCCCCATAGCGACGAACGTTACGAATTGGCGCGTTTGTACCTGCGCATGTTGGGTTGGCTTGGTCAGGTTGATGGCATCGAGGTGCTGGTGCATAACTTAAACGGGCCGCATAGACGAACAGCAGCAGCTTCTTTGAGTTTGATCACAGGTTCAGACCCCCTGCGTGACGGCTGGCAAGGGCAGGCCGCCGAGTCACTACAGATACACGCAGACAGTGACAACGACCATATCCCATCTATCCACGCAGAACACGGAATGCTTTGGCCAGACAAAACTGGGTTTGAAAGATGGTGGACTCAAAACGCTGAACGCTTTGACGCGAAGCGACGTTATTTTGCTGGCAATTCATTGACTGCCGGAATGCTTGAGCAAGCCTACTGGCAAAGCCCTCTGGCGTGGCGTCCTTGGATAGCCGAACACTTACAACGTTTGACACACCAAGCCATGATGCCCTGGGATGCGCCTGCCTGGTTACAAAAAGGCTCCAATGCTTCGCTCAAGGAATCGATCTATGTCCAATGAAACACCAGTAAATGAAGTCTTTGATGTGCAGACAGCAACGCCAACCAACATGGTCGTACCAAGAGTGACACACGCATCGCAAGATTCCGCGCAACCTCTTGCTGCCGAGACATTTTTGGAAAACGCACCCCCAACCGTGGTCGACGAATTGAATTTCAACGCCCGCGAAAAAATCACACTACGGTGTGGTAAGTCCAGTATCACACTACATGCCAACGGCAAGATTGTCCTCAAGGGTGAGTACATCTTGACTGATGCCGAGGGCATCAACCGCATCGCGGGTGGACATATTGAATTGAACTGACGCCAACATACGGCCAACAGACAAACTAAAGTGCCCAAGCCATGTGGGAAGTCAACAATCAAACACCATATGCGGTAGGTAAAACCTGGGTACGCGATAAAGACGGCTCGGAAGTCTGGATTGTTGCCGTAAAAGTAACGTATGACCTGGTACGCGAGCCTGGGCAAACCAAAGATCAAGCTACTGCGCGCTTAGCCAAGGTGCAATTACCTATCAACAATGGGCCAGTTCCTTATGCAGATTCACCGAGCCTGCAATACGAGACAGATCTTGGGCCGCCCAAACCAGCAACCGATGTTTGGCTCTGCGGCCAGGCTCACAGCCCTGATGGTCAACCCGTTAGCGAGTTAGCCGTAGGCTGGCAATTGCAGTGGCAGGGTGGGTTAATGCAGCGATTTGCAGCCGTGCGTGGCCATCGCCACCGCAAGTCCAACTCCTTTGGTGTTGCCTCGACCTCTAGCCCAGAGCCATTTGTTAGCCTGCCGCTGCGATGGGAATACACATGGGGTATAGATGCTGATGAGAATAAAGGCTTATCAGGAACAACTGATGCTTTACATCACAACCCCTTAGGCTGCGGCGTACTTGCCGATGCTCAAGGCCAGGTGCGATTGCCTAATGTTGAGTCATTGCATCGCCCAGGGACCCCTATGGGCTTTGGCCCGTTACCCAGTCACTGGCCAACACGCCGGCAATATGCTGGCACCTACGACGCCACATGGCTTGCTACACGACACCCTCTATTGCCACAAGACTTTGATGTACGCCATCACCAAGCGGCACCACCCGAGCAGCAAGTGTTGGGGCACCTAAAGGGTGGAGAGGCTGTTGTGCTGGTTCACTTGGTGCCACACACATTTGGTTGTGGCGACCGATTGGCCTTCCATCTGCCCAAAATGACTCTAGGGTTTGAAACACATTTTTTTGATGGGTCAACGCAAACCAGCCGCTCGGTCATTCATAACGTGATCTTTGAACCCGATTTCCCTCGCGTGAGTATCGTTCACCATATGCACCTGCCTTGCCATGCCAAGGTAAACCAACTTAAACAAACCATAGTGCGCGAGAAGAGCAGGCCTCTGGATAAACCCACTGAGCCTATTGACGCTAAAGCATGGAACTTGGGTACATGAGCGTCAACAGTCAAGCACAAGGCGTATTCATTGTCAGTGCCAGCTGCGTGTTCCCATCGGGGCCGCGGTTGACATTGGCAGATTCGGCTGTTCGTTTACCAATGGCACTGTTCCGAAAACACCCATTCTGGGTAGACCGCTGTGGGCATAGGCCCACGGTGAGTTGTTTTCCAGCAGATGCGAGTCCGCCTGATACAACGCGGGACATGGCTGAGAACATTTTTGGTGGCTCACGCTGGGCCGAACTAGCCACAGCAGCGCTCAAAGATTTGGCGCTAACTCTTCAGTCACCCAACGCAGCACCTTCCACCCACACAGAGCCAACCCCTTGTGCTTTGTGGCTGGTACTGCCAGATGCGTCCACCCCCGGTGTTCCAAGAGATGTTGTCACTGCCATAAACGCTGCCGTTAATACACCAGAGCTACGCTCTCGCTGGCAGGTTCAACATGGCACTCTGATACGCGGTGGTCACACAGCTGGGCTGTTAGCGCTGGAACAAGCACAAGCGTTTTTGCAATCAAAGACGGCGATAGAACCCAAACTGGCTGTGGTATTGGCTGTTGACTGCCCGTTAACGCCCGAGAGGCTTGATCTACTACAACAACAAAACCTCCTGCAAGGTGCACATCAGCGCGTACGGGGCGAATCGCGAGGCAACCCCTATGGCCGCATACCCGGCGAAGGGGCCGCGGCAGTAGCACTGAGTGAAATACCGATTGATGCTATTGCTAAATTGACCAGAAACAGTACCGACCAGCAAAAAAGCACACCAAAGACCTGGAGCGCACGTTACTTGGAAGATGCCAAACGAACTTCTGCAGTCAGTGCCGAACCGCTCTACCGTCCTTGGAGTCAACTGCTTGGCGTTGGCACTGCCCAAGAAGAAATTACTTGGGCCGTCACCCAAGCGCAGTCCAAACCATGCTTGGGCTTAGGTCTTACCCAGGCTGTGTTTAACGCCCTGGATCAGGCAGCACAGAACAGCCACCACCTAATCGCTGACAACAAGCCGCCCCAAATCACAACTATCACAACAGACATGAACGGCGAGCCCTACCGTGGCGATGAACTTGGCTTCACGCTGCTGCGCCTTGCCCAGCAATCCAGCCGGCCTCTGTCACCCGCCATGCCCAAGTTACATGAGGCTTGGCAGCGCCGCACCCCCGTTCTGGCCAGCGGCGATATGGGGTCGGCCAGTGCTATCGCGCACACAGCCCTAGCGGCCTTTGACTTGCATCGCCAAGGCATAGCTGCCACCAGCCATCCAGCGACTTGTCATCTGGTGCTCTCCAGCTCTGACGACCCGCTGCGCGGTGCCGTGGTGCTGGGAGCCTTACCAACCCAGTCATTTATCTGAGGAAGCCAAACTATGGCACTGACCATCAACATCAATGGCCTGACCCTCTGTCATAGGGGCAGCGATGGCATCACGCACAACACACTGCCCGATGTCTGCAAAACCCCCAAAAAGGGGATCCCTCTGCCTTACGAAAACGAGGCCTATTCCAGAGACATTGCCAATGGGACAGTCACTGTGTCGGCAGACGGCGGCAATATGGCGGCCAAACTCGGATGCATATTTGCTAAGAGCATTTTTGATGAAGGCGGAAAACTTGGCGGCATTATTTCAGGCACCCACCTAGCCGAGGCAGACTTCATCACCCACTCGTTCGACGTCTTCTTGGAAGGCAGCCCAGCATGCCGATTAACAGACAAGATGTGGATGAACCACCGCAACACGGTGAATATGGCGGGCCTCAAGCAAGCACCACTAAGTCCGAAGAATAAACAGATTCAGGACTGGGTGTGCGAGTGCCAAAACGAGGTCAAGCCAGAGAAGGCAGATGGCACAAAAAAAACTTGTACTGAACTCGGCAACGAGCGGCACGACTGCATGGAGAAAAAAAAGAAGGCCCAAAACGAAGCAGACGAAAAGGCGGGGAAAAAGCCCAAACATGGCCAAGAAAAAGGCTACAAAACCAAAGATGGAAAGATTCAGCGGACCGATGACATCGACAAACGGCGCGCAGACAACACCGCCAAAGCCCAGACACGTTCAGATCAAGCGCGCCGCGCTGAAGTCGACGCATCCCACCGTGCACGTAATACGCGCAACGCCCACCAAGTCTATAAACGTTATCGAAAAGGTGGCGGCGGCGGACGCGGTTTTGGTGGGCTTGAAGCCGCTACCGACGCCATGGGCGAGGCCAAAGCTGAAGAGGCTTTCAAAAAAATGGCCGACGAAGCACGCGATGCCCACAACAAGGCCATGCAAGAAGTTCTGGACGCGGACGATGCACTCAAAAACGCCAACAACGTCCCCCGCCACGGAGATCACAGGTACCCTGACGGAACCATCCTGGATGAAAACGGCAAGATCACTGAGTTGTCAGAGTACAAGTTCGTTTGCGATGAAGGCAACCCCATTTACCGCAAACAAGATGGTGTGGAAGGACCAAAATCGCGCGGTACCAGCAAGGGACCTTGGGGGCCTAAGCAAGAGGACGACTACAAAGAATTGCTAGAGGCGATGAAAAATGAGGGGTTGGCGGACAAAAACGCAAAAATAGAGAAGTATTCAGCGGCAGATTGCCCTGGCGGTGGGGATGGAGGCACTGGTGGACCCGATAGCAAGAAGAAACCGTCTGGCAAAACCAGCCCGAGAGGTAGAAAAAAGTAATTCGCTAAAGGACTATATGAACAATCTGTTGGATTCAGTTCTGGAAGATTTACGTCTTCAAGACGAAGACGGTTGCTACTACGCCACTACGGGCTTGACCTTAAGTTTCATGTACGCACAGCGCATGGAAACCATGGTGCCTGTGTTTCGACAAATGGTGGAAGAGTTTTCAACCTATATGAGCCCTTTGGCGCTTGATGCCAAGGTACGTGATGAGTGGACTGACTACACCCCCAAACAACTGACACGCCTTCTAAATCGGTTTGCCTCTTACTCCAGATTTGGAGAGGAAATGGTACTTGCCAAGCTGGATGACGATGGCCCATTCCAATATTTTGGCGAGTTCGGTATTCGCATCATTGGGCGCAGCGCCACGGACACATCGTTTGCCAAAACTGATGTTTGTGCGGCTTACTTTGAACTGCCCATGCATGAGCTGGAAAGGATGGGGCGTCCCAAGGTCTTGGAGTTTGTTAGAACGATTGCCGCTTTAGCCCCCTTCCAGCATGGCATGTGCGGCTACAGCTTTAAGTATTTCCATCGTGCGGGTGACAGCGATATTCATGCCTGGATGGGCGACAAAGCACTGCGCTATTTCGCCATTCACCCCATGATGAACGATTTCGAGTACTACTGCCGCCACGAACTCCCCAACGTCAACTGGATCACGTTGTTGGGGCACGAAATGACCGACAAACTTGGGGGCGCTACCGCTATGCGCAAAGCGCTTTCTGACGTTGTTGAGGTTGAAACGCTGCCACACGGAACCATGCTGGTTGCTGGAGAAGATCCCCCTTTGGGTGACAGAAACGAGTTGGCTTTAGATTTGGGACCGTTACGCGAAGTAGCTAGGCTGACACAGCCGTTGTTGCTCAATCGTGAGAGGCAGATGAACAGCATCTTGAATTACCTCTTTCACCGCGACGAAGAGAGAGCTGAACGCTGGCTCAATCGCTTCGACTGGAAGCCAGGAATGGATTGAGCATGCACCTTGCCAGCACATCCGCTACGTTGCCTGAAAAAATCCTTCGTGACTTGCGCATTGAAGACGAAGACGGCGACTACTACGCCGCCACGGGCATCACGCTGTCATTTATGTACGCGCAGCACATGGAAGCCATGGTGGAGGTTTTCCGACAAATGGTGGAGGTTTTTTCCGACTACATGCACCCTTTGGCACTGGACAGCAAATGCAGAGATGAGTGGACGGACTACACCCCAAAACAACTGAAGAGATTACTCAATCGCTTTTGCTCATACTCTAAATACGGTGAAGAGATGGTGCTAGCCAAGCTGGATGCGGATAGCCCCTTTCAGTACTTTGGTGAATTCGGTGTACGCATCATGGGGGTAAGCGAAAACGATACTTCTTTCGCTAAAACAGATGTATGCGCAGCCTATTTCGAGATGCCTATGCATGAGGTTCAGCGCGTAGGCCGAGACAAGGTTCTACAACTTGCCCGCAGCATTGCCGCATTGGCACCCTTCCAACACGGCATGTGTGGCTACAGCTTCAAGTACTTTCACCGTGAAGGTAGCGACAAAATTCATCGCTGGATGGGAGACAAAGGTCTACGTTATTTCGCCGTACATCCGTTTATGAACAAATACGAGTACTACTGCCGCCATGAGTTACCCAATGTCAATTGGATCACCCTGCTTGGCAAAGAGATGACAGACAAACTGGGTGGTGCGGCCACCATCCGCAAGGGGCTATCAGAGGCTGTAGAAGTTGAAACCTTACCCCACGGCACGATACTTGTCGCTGGTCAAATGCCCCCACTGGGTGATCGCAATGCTTTGGCTTTGGACTTAGGCCCGCTGAGAGAAGTGGCAAAACTAACTCGTCCAGTGTCGATGGAGGTTTTGGATAGAGAAGAACTAGTGCACATCCTCAGCTACATTTTCGAAGGTGAGGATGTAGAAACGCGGACTGAACGCTGGCTCAACCGCTTCGACCGGAAGCCGGGGATGGATTGAGTATGCACCTTGCCAGCACATCCATGTGTTTTCACCCGTAGTGGTTGCGGGTTTATCCAAACGGTTTGCAGACGAAAACGATAACGTCTGGCATATGCAGGGCGCAGCAGAGTTCTTGTCTCGCGCTCATCAAAAAAACAAAGGTGTCATTGTTGGCGATGCCTAAGCACGGAATAAAGCATGAGCGATACCCTACAGACATGGCCTTTCTCAGTCGCGCTTGTTGACGAACAGCTTGGCGCTGGGTTGATGAGTGCCGTGCTAGGTTTTAACCAAATACTGACTCCACAAGAGTTGCAAGCGTGGAACCTGCACTTAAAAATGACTTTTGGCCTATTGGCTATGGCAGGTGGATGTGGTGGCAGCGTGGTCAGCCCCATGGAAACATCGGCCACATTACTAGATCAGCCAGAAGTGATATCCGAGCCCAATGGGTCACCTTGGTACGCTTGGAATTTCCATTCGGTCAAGATCGACCCCAATGCATTGCGGATATTGGCTAACTTGGTTGAGCACGCCAATTTCAACCTTGTCGACTCAAAGGGTGATTTGGTTCCAGAAGTACAAGACTTGCTAATTGATTCCCCGCAGTTTTCTAGGCTGAACTGGAACAAGCTGGGTTTACCCGACGCTTGGCCTGCAATGCCGTTTGAAATAAACGACTACAACCCTGCCAGTGAAGACTTTGATATTGAGATTGAATTCTCTCAAGAAGTGAGTGATGCTGTGCACGACAAACTTGAGCTGATGATTCAGCCTTGGCTGCGCACGTTGGAGCGCGGCGGCTTTCACTTTGCACACCCACGCAAACCACTTGTATGGGGTCTTGATACTAGCCAGCAACCCCTTCGCCGCACGCCGCTGTCAATGTTTGTCCAGATCAGAGGTTTGTATGCAGACTACCGTGCAGTGTTTTCGCTCTTCAATATCTTGGCCAGAGCACACCAATGGGTGCATCCTATTGCTGCTGTTCATGTCGGGGAGTAACGTCAGTTAGGACACTGGCGTAGATTTGTCTTGAACGTCACTTATGCATGCAACCCTGAAATCTCTACCCATTGCCCTTTTGCACCACCTAGGCACCCACAGTAATTTGCAATCAGTGGTTGCAGGCTTACCCCGGGCTGTTCCAGTAGAGCAACTGCGCCAGCACCAAAGTGCCGACCCCTACCACGTCAACCTAGACGACCAGGGCCTGACGCTGACCCTGCAATGCATCAACCCCACCGCCCAGCCGGAAGAACTTACCTGGGGTCTGCATGGCTTTACCCTGGATGCTGCATCTTGGGATGGTGGTTGGCATGCGGGTTTGAACCCCCATGAGGCCACTGCCAGTGATGTGTTGGCAGTGTTTGCACCTAACCCTGAAGAAGTGGTGAACATGCACCCGATGCTGTGCTTTGCCATTGAAGGCCCAGCAGGCCAAACCTTTAGCGTGATGGCTTTGTTTGAAGCGCCGGGCAAGAAGCTCAGTAGCTTGAGCTTTTTGCGGGTGGGGGATTGGCGGACTTTGGAGGCTTAAAGGGAACCAAAGGCTGCAAAAGCCTTGCTACAGGGCCAAACTGGCAAATATTGAGTTAAAACCGCCACCTGCCTTAGTATCCTGCCCTCTTATTGCTATTGATTTGATAGTGTTTTGCATGCCATGGCACTTCTGACGGCATTACCGACGGGCTTACCGACGGCGAGACCTACGCCCGCATACGCCTAGAAGAGCAGCTGAGCCCCCGCTCTCGCGTGATGGGCGTGTCTAACCACCGCGGCTTGGCTCCGGGTTACACCACTACGCTGACCAACTACCCGCGTGAGGATCAGAACCAGCAGTATTTGCTGCTGTCTGTGCACTACCACTTTGAAGAAAACGCCGAGGTCAGCGAGGGCATCAGCGGTAGCGCCGGGGCCAGTCAGGTCAGCAAGGGCTCGATTCAGCGCCTGACGCTCACAGCCCAG